>Ga0307509_10000066_pt1 | contig 142620 bp, 155 predicted proteins | sample 10_EM_MG_FD_202245 | JGI IMG/M metagenome (GOLD analysis project Ga0307509, IMG submission 202245) | Populus trichocarpa ectomycorrhiza microbial communities from riparian zone in the Pacific Northwest, United States - 10_EM | ecosystem: Host-associated > Plants > Roots > Unclassified... | reverse complement strand
ATATGATTGATGCGAGATGGATTATCGCAAGTGTATTTAAAGACCTGTATCTCTCCGGACTTAGAGAGATCAGACTTCGACAGACAGAGTTTTCAATATACTTGGTTGAACAGTTATCTTCTATTCCATTCCATTCGAGAATCTTCGAGCTTCGCACAGGCCTAAAGTACTTGGTCTTCTCTTAGTAGTTTCGATATAAAGTAATAGAGACTATTCAATTACTTGTTGGCGTCTCCGGTACTTGATCTCGTTTATACCACCGGTTTGGTTAGAGTCAATACCGATATCCCTTTGCAAGACCGCTACCCCACAGGAAGCGGTTACACGTTTGTTATTAGATCTGTTAGGCTTGCTTCTCTGCTCAACTAGTCCAAATCGTCTTTTGACACTTCTCGGACCTCTTCCAAAAGTCCTAACTCGTACTCCTGTAAGATGGCTTTGGATATCATAGCGCTTGATACCATGACCTCTTCCTGGAGGAGCCATGACTTTCCTCTGATATGGTTTTCGGTAAATAGTCTGTTCTCCCAACTGTCCGCATATAGCTGACACGTGATCGGCTGTACCTGTTCCATCGTGATGGTTCGCTTAGCTGATAGGTCGGTCCTTCCAAATCCTTTCTTTTCCGGATCGGGTATTGGTAGGCTGTCTACCTCCATCATTCCTGGCATCCCTGTTTTTGCGATGATCATTTGTCCAATCCAGTCCCCTTCCTGAACTTGATAACCCCTTTTGCCATGATTGATCATAATGGAGTTCTTTATCCTGAATCTCGTAGTTGCGTGCAGCTGAATTCAATTTTTGGGAATGGAATGCCACCAGGTGAAGTCTTGTAACCTGAATCCGTGATAAAATTTCTCTAACCGCCAAGTCACTTGCATCGGTTTTGATTACCGTCTCTCACTCGAGGTAAAAATGCGCCAGAATCGGCCCTGTCGTAAAACGCTGTTTGACTTTTTCTAACACTATGTTCTGCTCTCGTCCCCAGCTGAACTTTTGTTTGTCCCCTTTCAGCGTTTCCGTTATTGGCTTGCCTATTTTCGCGAAGTTCTCGATGAACCTTGGATAGAAATTTGCAAAGCCTCGAATAATTTGAACTTCTTTCACAGATCTCTTTGTTTTTCATTTTCTTATGGAGTCCACCTTTCTCATACTCATCATTACCCCATCTATTGCCACAATATATCCCAGTAATTCCACAGCTTGAACATGAAACACAGATTTCTTAATGGACACTGCGAATTGGTGTTCCATTAATCGCGAAAGTACTTTCTTGACCATTGCGACATGTTCCGCATGCCTCCTGGAGTAGAGGAGGATGTCCTCAAGGTACACCACTACCCCTTGGTCGAGAAATTCACGTAATCCTTTATTCACTATGCGTTGGAAGGTTGCAGGAGCATTGACTAGTCCAAACAGCATGACTTTGTATTTGTATTGTCTGTACCGAGTTCTGAACGCTTTCTTCCATTCATCACCCTCCTTACTCCTAATTAGATGATAACCAACCTTAAGGTCCAGCTTCGTAAATATTGTGGCGCCTGCAACTCAATCTCATAACTTCCTCATTAAAGGCAGTGGATATTTATCGAGAATTGTCAATTTATTGAGTTGTTGGTTGTGCACACATTATTGTAAGCCAACGTCTGATTTTGGTACAAACAAAATTGGCGCTCCAGCTCGTAACTGGCTATGCGTAATTTTGCCTTTGGCCAACATTTCGTCAAGGTAGGTTTTCAGTGTATTTAACTGGTATTGTGACATAGGGTAGACGGGTCCCCAAGGGGGTTCAGCACCTTCTTTAAGATCTATTGCATGATCAAATGTCCGTCTTGGAGGTATTTTTTCTGATGCTTCTGGCCGAAACAAATCCTTCAATTGGGCATATTCTTGTGGTAGAGTTGCCAATTCCACCGGATTCTTTTCCTCCACTCTTTCTATGCTCCCCACGTAGTGGGCCTTTGCATTGTATGCCACCGTCTCGTCATACACAAATACATCCTTTACGGCCTCATCCACAACATGATTGCGCTATGTTATTTGTCTGAAACTCCATTTTTTCGGTTCGTCTAAATGTGATAAATGGTGTTCATGGTACCACCATCTGAAGGGTATGATAAGGTCAAAATGCCCTATGAGCACTATTTCTGCGCAGATGGGAGACCTATGTCTATTTCCGATTTCCAGTGTGAAGGGGGGGGTATAACTTTGACCGCCCAATGAGCTTGATAGCCCATGGAATCCCACTATTCTTTAGGTTTTGTTCGGACTTTGTTTGGCATGTCGAGTCATTCGACTAACCTTTCACGTAGCAGGAAACAACAGGCTCCTGAGTTCCGTAAAACGTGAAGGCACATGCATTTCCCTCGACATCTCGCTAGGCAGGTCCTTCCGGACTTAAATAATGTTTTGGAGAACTCGGGATCGGCCTTTGAACCTCTCCGGGTTCTTTATTTTTTCTTTTTAAACGCATTGTCTCATTTACTGTGGTGGTTTATTACCGCCCCCACGCAGTTTCATCCAAAGATAACCCCTCAGAGAGACTTTCTCAATTAGTATTTCAGGCAGCCCACTACTAGCAGTCTTTATCTCCTGCCGAGGAGTTCCCAAATAATAGGCATTACCGTCTCCCACAATGGGATCTTGCGATTAGGCCTGCGCAGTCCGTATCATCGACTTATTTCGTGGATCATTGGCGACTTGTAACCTACCACCAAGTACCTCGAGAATCCCAAGTACAACCCTGGAGATAGTGATCGGATAGGAGGGAAAGTCTCAGTAGAATATCTTCAAGAGATATAAGATAGATGAGGGCCAAATAGAGTGACCGTTCAACTTGAAGTATATTAAAGAAGAGAGTTCCTGTGAGGCTGGAGAGACTGAATCGTTATGGGATTGCAGGCTCTTTAAATACAAATAAAACATAACCAAATATCGTGTGCCTAACGCAAACACTTACTATGCTGAGATAGTATCGAAGCAAACAACTAAGTCCTAGAACATAGGTATAGAGGCGACAGGATATAACTAACAAAACAAGTAATGCAATCAAACAATAAGGGATCGCTACTAATATACTAAACCAGTAATACTAGTAGTAAAGCATAAGGTTACCTAAAGGGTACAAGGGTAGCAAAGGATGCTATAAGTGAACTTAGGAGTAAATAGCCTAATAGGAACCTATAACAAATCAGGAAAGTACAAGGTAAAGAGAGCGGCGTTAGGATTGTAGAACCTAAATAGGAAACATCCAACATCAGGTAGGTACAGTAGCAAGAACAATAGGCAGATTCCATGGCACGACTGATCGGGAATGGTATTTATGCCATTTGGGTTTAACCGAGAAACCTGTTCAGCCTTGGATAGCGGGGAGGCTTAGGCAAGCGTGCCCTAGTCGCTAAAGCTACAGCTCGGGTAATTATCTGCGTCCGTACTTTTCCGCAATAGATTCGGAATGCTTTTGCTAGAGAGCCACCTGTCTCGGTCTCAGGAAGAGTTTAAATGAGATAGTGAGTCTGTATACCCGATGTATCCTAGCTTTTCACATCCGGTGTCTTTTTTCTATCCCCTACTGTGCAGCGTGCGCTTTCGCCAGGGTCCAGTATTTTTGGCCCATCTTGTCCCTTAGATCGATGTAGAATAGTCTCGTCTCTATTGGCTAGCTTCCAGTCATGCAAAGTCGGAAATCATCTCGCATTTTTGCATCCTCCCCCGCCCTCAACGTCTCTCTCTCTTTCCTCAATCCGTACCCTAGCTTTTCCCTCATCCAGTTCCAGTACTCTTAACGCGATCGAACTCAGCTGCCAACTTCCATCAACGATTACATTGGGCTGTGTTGTCTCGGTGCCTGGCTGGACTCTATTACTTCTTCTTATGACCTGGTTCCCCTTTCTCCAATTTGTCTAACAGTCGTTTCTCCGCGCTACACCGACCAAGGGCTTCATTGGATATTGATTCTTCATTCTGGGACCTCAGCCATAAGGTGCGCGCTGTGTTTTTCTTTTTGAGTTTCGATTCCCAGAGTTACGCCCGGACTATCCATCCGCCATCGCCGGTGGTGCCTGAAAGCACTATAGTGTCTCGCTGTCGTACATATCCCATGCTACCGGACAGTCTATCCTGTTCACCAATCGTGAACATTCTCCTTGGCTTCGTTCAGCCACGACAGGTAGTCTTTTTCTTTGGGCTTGGGGATGATCGCGCTTTCGTTTATTTGACTCGTACCTTTTGGTACCGAATGTCGCGACGGATTGCTCTTTTCGATAATGTTTCCAGAAGTGGTTTGTCATTCCAGATCGTGTGCATCTGTTGTTATTTCTTCATCAATCAATAACGTGCTTAGGGATTGTGTTGTGAGCTTTGTCCCAGTCCCTATGTACTACCTCTTTTTTGTTGGTAGCTGTCTTTTCTTTTGACCAGTCTTTCTTACGGGGTACCTGAGGCCTTCCCTTATAGGCGGCGTATTTTTCGGCCGTATACCTTTTGGGAGGTCTTGTATAGCTCCTTGTCGGAAGCCGGTCTTCTGTCTTTCGACTTATCGATGTCCCCGAGGATTCGCCCTTTTGGTGTCTTAGGCGTTTGTCTTCCTCATGATTTTCGTGCTGAATAATAGCATTCTCAAACCCTTCTTGCCATATTTCATCGTTGGGATAGGTTTCGAACGATAGTCTTATTAGTCCGGCTTCCGGCATTTGAGCCTTAAGCATTTCCCTCCATGCAACCCCTCGGAGTCGTGCCATAATGTTGTGGTTCTCCATTCGCAAAAGGAATTGTCATATGTCCCCATGATACCTTTCAAGTATCATCCACTTGTGGGTCCTTTCTGCCTTGTGTGTAGGCACAAATCCTTCGCTTACTTTTTGTTAAAACATGAACCATCTTTCGTAACTGATCTCCTTTTGATATCCCAATCCCCCCGACATCTGTTGGCGATAGGTATCTGTGAAAGGAGCTACATCGTCGCCTTCCATTCGTCCCAGGGCGTATTTGATTCGATCTACCTCCATCGTCTATAGGTGGCTGTTCCGTTCGAAATAGTCTTGAACTGCCATTAACCATATTCGAATAGCCTGAGGGGACTTGTTTTTGCATACCCACGGAGGGTCGGCTAGCCTTTTTGTGCTTAGCAATCGTTCCCAAGCGATTGCTTTTGCCATTACGTTCATGATATCCTCCTCTTCATCCCCCATCTCAGGATCTTGTCTCTCTGCACCTGTAACCACTTCCCGTGGGGCAGCGGTCTTGCTGTCTGATATCGGTATTAACTCTAACCAAACTGGTGGTTTAAATGAGATCAAGTACTGGAGACGCCAACAAGTAATTGAATAGACTCTATTACTTTTATCGAAACTACTAAGAGAAGCCCAAGTGCTTTATGCCTGTGCAAAGCTCAAAGAGTCTCGAATTGAACGGCATAGAAGATAACTGTTCAACCAAGTATATTGAAAACTCTGTCTGTCACAGTCTGCTCTCTCTAAGCTCAGAGAGATACAGGTCTTTAAATACACTTGCGATAATCCATCTCACATCAATCATATGCCAATCCTAAGGTATCCAACAATACCTAACCAATAAATAATCCAAGAATAAACAAGCCTTACGAACTTCCGGAGTTCGTATCCTAAAACAATACAAATATCAAATAACAAGGCTTATAAGTCTCCTGAGTTCGTATCCTAAAACAAAACATAAAACAAACTAATAAAGCATACAAGTCTCCTGAACTCGTATCCAGAAACAAATTCATAAAAGAAATCGATACCCAAACTATTAACCTGTACCGGTTACACCCCGAAATCAAAATAACAAACTATTTGCTCAAAACAAAATCATCTTCAATCTGAACTGCTGCTATCGTAGTCTGTTTGCAACTAAGGATCCCAAATCCCTTTGTCAACAGGCCCTTCGTTCATGTATTCGGTGAGGCCTGCCTCACTAGGTGAACATCAGATGGTAATTCTTCCTGAGCAGACTGGGAATTCCTCGCCAATCATGTTACCCCTCCACCACACCTGTGCTATTTCTTCTGCATGTTCCAATCCTTCGATGGGCTCCCAGCTGTTCTCGCTTGTTGGGTAATCCTTCCATTTAACTAGGAACTGGCCTCGTCCATAGCGTTCTCTGTAATCCAGGATGGCCTCAACCTCCCATTCTGGTTCCTCGTTGATCAGGATTGGCACTCGTTTGATATTGGCTCGTCCTGGGAATCGTTCATCATTGTTCTCTCTGTAGGGTTTGACCACAGAGCAGTGGAATACTGCTTCCCTTCGGCGGTACATTCTGGCGTCCATCTTGATTGTGTAATTCTGTGTAATATGATCATAACCCAACACTATGAAAGGTCCAGGCCAGCGTAGTTCCAGCTTCTGTGATCGCCCTGATTCTGTAGAGATCATGTCTCCGAAGACAAGTACTTGTCCTTCGACGGGTACAGGGGGGCGCGGTGTTCTCCTCTTGGTCGCGGTCCTGGTAAACCGGATTCTGGACAGCATGAGGGCTTGACATGTGGAGTTTCGAAGCTAGTTGTGTCTGTTGTAGTAGTCTTCAGCAGCAGGTACCCAGGTTGCTGCTGTCTGATAGGTGCTAAGTAGAGGATAGTTTCTTCCATACCCTGCTTTCTATTGTGACATGTCGATAGTTTCTGAGTAACCAGCATTGGTGTATGATGCTAGCTGTGGTAAGGACTCAAGCCTGTTGTTTTGCCGCTTGTTGATAACAGTCCTCAGGGCTGTCTTTAATTCCCTGATCTTGTGTTCTGCTTGGCCATTCGTCTGATAGTGTCCTGCAGCGGCCATGATCTGTTCAATGCCTATAGTCTTCAGGGTCTGCCTCCAAAACCGAGAGGTGAACCGTCGGTCCGCATCGCTGACCATCGATGTAGGTACACCATGGGGTGTAAAGACGTAGTTCTGTAATAGTTCCATGGTACCGATTGCTGTAGTCTTCGTACTTGTAGGAATCAACCAGCAATATCCTACTGCTCTATCAACTACCACCAGCACTGTATCATAGTTCTTAGCCTTGGTGAAAGGTCCCATGAAGTCAATGGCATAAGAGGTAAAGATCTCAGATGTCAGAGGTAGCACAGCGCATCTCCCGAAGGGAGTATGCTTCATTCTTCCCTGATCTGGCACTGCTCGCATTGTGCAACAAAATCTCACAAGTCTTTCCTCATCTCGGGCCAGAATAGGTATTCTGTAGCGTACCGAAGGTTCCTCTGAGCGTTGTGGTGTCCCTTGTTGTGTATCTCGCTGATGGCCAACTCTCTCAGAGTCTCGCCGTTCCTTGCATGTCCTTTGGGTATGTAAAGACATCTCTCGCCTGCTCTGGTAGTGGTGTAGACTAGACAGTTGCCAATACTGTAGTGTTGGGCCTTGCCTTCTCTTGTTGTAGCTGTAGAATCGTTTGCTAGTTTCCAGACAGGATCCTGCCTGTATCCTTTGATCATTTGTTCTCGCCACATGCCTTCCAACTCCGTGGTCACTTGGGCAATATCTCTCTCATCTTGTACTCTTTCCAGGCATGGAGCGTTGTCTTCTTCCTCATCTGTTGCATCGTCATATACCTCATAGAGTCGTCTTTCATGGTGCAGGAGCTGAGGTAGTTCGATGGCTGAGATGGTGGCATTTGAGTGTGCAAAAGCGCTGCTATACAGGGGACGCTTGAGATGATGTCTGTGTGCAGGGCAGTTGGGTTGATTGCACGCCTGGGGCATAGTTTGGTTGCAGAGTACCGCATTCTCGAGTTTGCGCTTGAGGACGCTAAGATCAGGGTGTGATCTAGTACTGACCGGTGAGCGTGATGCTAGTGGGGAGGATGTGGTAGACTTGGGTAACTCTGGGTAAACTATCGGTGGACTGCTAGGCATACTGACTGTTCGTTCTCGATAGGTCCTGTGTGTACTATGGTAGTCCCAGTGTTCGTCTTTGCATGCTGTCAATTGGAGTGCTGAATGTTCGCTCTTATCATTCGATTGTCATGAGTGGTCGCTCTCGTTTTCCTTCTATCCATCACTACTGACTGGTCCAGTGGTGGTTGGTACTCTCGGGGCTTCCTTAATTGGTGGTAAACCTCCGGTGAGGTCCTCTTCTAGTTCCATATCTTCTCGTTCTCTTGCTTTGTTTAGGCTACAGTCTGATCTACATTCTGAATGCCGGAACACTGGTAAAGGTTCATAACGTGACATGACTTGAATGTCTTGAGGTCCAGAGAATAAAGCGTAGATAGGGGTGGTGTCGTTTTCGTCTTCTTCTGTAGAGTCTTTAGCGTAATGAGGATTGTTGTCTGGTTTCTCATGAAGGTGGGATAAAGCGTCAGCTAAATAGTTCCACTTCCCTGGACGATAGACTATCTTTGCTCTATAGGTACTGATAAGATTCCCCCAGCGGATTCTCCTTCCAATTAGTTCACTTGCACCCTTAAGGAGCGTTAGGGGTTGGTGATCTGTAACAATTGTAAACACAGCATCCTTGAGTATGTGATCTAATGCTGATAGTGCGTCAATTATCGCTAGCGCTTCCTTATCTGTTGTTCCATAGTTGTGTTGGGCTTCTCTGAACTTCCTACTATGGAGTGCTGCAGGTCTTGCTGTTTCAGGTGTGTCTCCTTGTCCTACCCAAGCTCCACATCCTGAAAGTGATGCATCGATTATCAACCATATCGGGACTCCTGATTTGTAGTCCACAGGTTTCATAATACGGGCCCCTGCTATTAGCTTCTTAATATTTGTCATGGCGGCATCATGCAGTGCTGTCCAGACAAACTCTGCTGTTCCAGTAAGCGCCGTCAGGGGAGCTGTAAGTGTTGCTATATTCGGTAACAATTTGCTAATGTAGTTGACTACCTCTAGGAATTCTTGTACTTGGCCTTTGGGGGTGGGGGTGGTCCATGCGGCGATTTTCGCAATCTTTTCAGGGTCTGGTTTCAACCCCTCATCATCGATGATGTGTCCTAGTACCTCTATTCTAGATGCGAAAAACTCGGACATCTTTCCGCTTGCGTAAAACTGTGCTCCCTTGAGCTTGTTGCAAATGACCGCAATGTGTTTCAAATTGTCTTCCTCTGTATCTGAAAATATATGGATATCGTCAATGTATCCCTAGACGAATTTCCCTAGGAAATCTGCCATCAGGTCTGACATTATGTGCATGAATGTTCCTGGCGCATTCATATCACCTTGCAGCATGACTTCACTAACAAATCCCCCAAAGGGCCATTTGAAACTGTTTTTCCAAACGTCTTCAGGCTCAACCCTGGTCTGGAAGTAAGCATCACTGAAGTCTATCTTGCTGCGGTATCTGGCTCTTACCATATCGTTCAGAATTGTGGTTTGATTGGGTATCCGTTCATCATCCTTTAGCGTCATTTTCTTCCTTTCTGTTAGGTCTACTCGCGGTCGGGCCCTTTTTCCATCTTTCTTATATTGGACAAACATAGGTGCCGCTCTATGCACTGTCTGGCGTTTGATGACTCCTTGTCTTTCCTTCTCTCTGATCGACTCACTCAGAGCTGCTGTATGTCGTTCAGGGAGAGAATATGTTGGTAATGGTCGGACTTCAACACCCCGTTTCAGCCTGATTCTGTGATTGATCTTTCTCAAAGGCAGTAGTCCTTCCGGTATTGATTCCGGAAATAAGTCTGCATGTTAATCCATGATCTCCTTGGTACATACTACTGCTGCTCTGACATACTGGCTGGTGGGGGTACAGTTTACCCTGACGGTGTCTTTCGGAAATTCGAGGGTAAGCTTATGGCAGTCTATTCACGCTTGTTGTTGCATGAGGAAGGCCATTTCAATTACGGCATCGTATTTCGCTAGGTTTCCGATTATCATTTTGGTATTGGGGATCTTCATTTTTCCAACCGAAATCTCAACTGAACCTTCCTTCTGGCTTTTGGATCATGACCCTTTGATAGCCATATTAATTTTCGTGCGTTTCGCCATCTCGATTCATGGTATCCCATCTATGGTGACAAAGTGAGCACTGACGATATTGGCTCCAATCGTTCCAGTATCAAAGACAACCTTGGCTTCCTTTCTATTTAAGTGTATTTTTCCTTCTAGAGAACCATGAGGTTTGATGTTTGCTGGCCGTGTAGTTTGGGCTGTGGCATAGGATTCGATCTCGGTAGCATGGATGTAGACTTCATCCATTGAGTCCTGCTCATCTTCAACATTATTTGATCTTGCTTCCTTCTTGATCGCTTTTCCTTTGCCTTTTTTGTCATCCTTCTTAGAAGGACATTCTTTGGACAGATGGCCCTTTCCGCCGCAGGCGTAACAGGTTGGTCCAGCTTTCCTGTCGTCTCTATCCTGCTTCTTGTATCCTTTGGTTGAGTTGCCTTTTAATTTGTGGCAATCCTTTGGTTTCGAGCTGGGTACCGATGTGCTTGGTAAGGTCGCCTTCTTTGAGATATTCCATTCCGATATATAGGCTCTCTGGCTCTTCCAACCATCCTAGGAACTCCACAAATAATGATGGATGCTACAACAACTAAAATTTAGACCACAAGAGCAACCTGTAGGGGTAGGAGACCGCCAGTGAGGTGAATTCCTTCCGGGGTGACAACACAAAGCTTTACTAGTATATCCATCACAAGGAGCTCCCTTGAATAATGGATCTCGGCGTGTAGCCTCTTATCAATCGTCTTAACAGCGCGGTAGTGTCCAATAGTTTTTTGCATCAGCTTATGGGCAACTCCGAAACCTTCCGTCCCGAGTTCTCCATAATTGCTCCAATCCTCCTCCACTTTCTGATTCCTACAGTACTTATCGCTTGCGCTACACATCTCGTGTGCCTGACGTGGTCCTAAAGAATTCCGTTTGGAGCTTATACAACTCAACTAGATCGGATTGAACCTTCCCCATATCTCGGATCCGGTGCTCCCTATATCTCAAACCCTCTTTGGATTAGCTGAGGAAGTTAAAAAACTAAGGGCAGAACAGGGGTGGCAAGAGAGAGAAGGGAGTGGAGATTTGCAGGTTAGTCGGGAGAGCTGGGGTAGCGGAACAGGAGCCAACTTATCGCTTTCGCCATCAAGAGCTCTCTGACAACACTGACATTTATACTGCATTGCTTAGCTATGACGGCGTGAGGGAGGGGATTACTTGTTGTACTACGGGTTAAGACAACACCGTCGATACCTCAAAAGTTGGTATGCAGGAAGACTGATTGTCACACTCTAATTGGCCAGCACAATGGATCCTGGCCACAAATCTACCCTGCGATTGGGCACCCCCTTGCACGATGGCCTTGCCTGAATACCCACTTTTGTGGGTTTCTACGGGTACTCAAATCCGACATGCATCGGTTCCCCCGGGGGGAACGGGGGGTACGGGGGGGACAGGAATATTAATATATTCACTTTCGCTTTTCAGATCGACAACTCAATGCTGGCAAGGCCAACGGTGTCATTGGTGGCAAGGTGATGGCCTCTGCCCCACACTGTCGAAACTGCTAAAGCTTGGCGATTACAGTGCCTTTGGTCAATGAATTCACCAGTCAAACTCACACCCGTCCCACCCACTCTGATCCCTTGACCGATAGCTCCAAATTGTGACGGGAATCCCATTGGCACCAGGCACCGGGGCGGTGCTTGGAGGGTAACCCTCCGATACCCTAGCATACCATAACCTGGCAAAGGTAAAAAAATAATATGATCAACGCTAATAAGAATTTTCTTGCACGTGAGTTACCCAGCCACAGCCCCCCCTTTGTTTAAACAATGGCGAGTTGGCGCTCGTCGTGCTCTCCTGTTAGCTTAGTTTCGCTTTAAATCTCTTTAGCTCCGGTCTGACTTTTGCCGGAATAACACTACCAGTACAATACTCGGGTAAACTCGCGACGCGAGGTATGACGGTTCTGGGGGTTTGTCCGGAAGAGAGATACGCGTGTGCGCAGCAACTAGGATTAACATTTGGCCTCATTCTGAGTATCCGAGTCTCTATCTAGTACTGAATTATACTTCCTCTGCGTATCTGAGTTCCTGACATACCTCGGAACCGACATGCCCCGCAACGCGAGTTTAGTGTTTTGCATCTCTTCTCTTTAGGAAAGTGCCTTCTAAGGATGTGACCAAGATGCGCCAAGACAGTCTTGTGATATTGTATCTCGCTTACGTTGCCTTGTCCGGTTACATAAGGGAGTTCCTTACCCAAAGTCACACTCCCACCTAAGTTCCGGGTACTTGGAACACCCCCCCCTGATCCCGAAGTTACCCCCTGCCAACACACGTGGGTCTGGTTCATTAGGACAGTTTTAAGTTATTATTTTTTGCGATTTTTGATCCTTGTTTTCTCGTGTGAATGTTGGAGTCTTATTTTCTTTAGTGTATCATAGTTCGGGGGCTGGACTTCGTAAGTGGAGCGCAAATGGAGTCCACAGGCGAGAATGGGCTCCGCCCCCATGCAAACCCTGAGAGCGAATCGGTTATGATAACTAAGAAGAACCCTTTGTTATACAGTTTCGCTTTCTAGAGTCCATCATTCTCAGATACTTTTGATAGCTGGAATCCCATAATTGTTAGGGTATGATAGTTAGTTTGGGGTACGACCGGTTTAGGGTCGTGACTGCCACTTGGGGGTTTTTCTCGTTGTGTGGGTTTTTCCTGTTTTGTGTGTTTGTGCGCTCTCTTCTGTATTTAGTCTGAGCTACCAGTAGAGAGCTTCCTGTATCGTACATCGAACATCCACATCGTTATCATCACATACCGGAACCACCACCTACGTGCTTTTCTCCGTGCTTCGCGCCGTTACCTACGCTACCCCAGTTATCATTGGGTTGTGAGCGAGCTGCCATCAGAGTGTCGCTATCAACTTTACCCAGAAAGATGAATTAAACAACCATTGTTGCAACAATGGTGACATGGCAAGGAACTCCCTAAAGCGGGGCGCTAACTCCGATTACATGTATTGTATGTGCGTGGGGCCGGGAGACTCAACGCTTGTAGTCCCTTTACTGCATGGACTTTCGCGGCCATGATACTCGCGGCCTCAATAAACCCTGAGTCGTGTGACAACTGGCGCAACCACAACCCCCGCAAAATTCAACCACCTTGGTAACCACAAGAGTGATTACAATTACAGACCTGGCTACCATGACTATCAATACAATGTCCTGTATAAATGTGTCCCTCCTTCTCTGTAAGAGACTGGGGTTTTTTAATAGGATCTTCGGTTTTGATTATGATATTCACTTGAGTAGTCGTGGTGATTGAGCTTTGGGGGAATGTAGTCCCCTAACGATTGGTAGAGGGTTATGCCAAGGAAACCATGATCCTCCCACTTCCGCTGCCACAAAGCCTAGTAATGATCAGGACACCTCAAAGCACCAGCCACGGTTCCAGTCAGTACCGATTCTGGCTTATCCCAATCCTTGTGTTAAACGCGGACTTGGCCAGCGAACACGTTATTAGTCCTGCCCCCGAAGGCAAGAGCTCTTCTCAAGCGGATACAGTCCCCAATGCGGACAGGACAAATACTGGCGGGCCGCAAGAGGAGGCATTTGCCAAGCAAAAGCCTGATCACTAAAATGGGGGTTAAAGAAAAATATCACTGATCCCGATTCTTTAGCGGCCTCATCCAGTTTCGGTCTTTCCGCGGTTGAGGGCAGAATTGCGGCTTCGTTTAGGCTTTTTCCTACTTATCTAAAAGATATATCATACAGGTAATTGATCCCTTTAAGTCACCCACCCAGTTTCTTTATAGGTGCGGCGGAGACTGTAACTCCGGGAAAACGGCCCCGGAAGTAAGCACAGGAGCATAACACCCTATAGGATTTTAAGGAAAAGATTGATACAGATAGAAAAAATTTACTTTTTACCGAGGATAATAAAGTCGTTACATAGGCTTGAGTAATACACTTTTGATACACCTCGCTCAAGTCCAGTTATCTGCAATTCTTCCGACTCTAGTTCTATGAAATATAAATATAAATTCTACAACTGGAATCTGAACATATGACATAATTCCTGCACTCCTAATTATCTCTGAAATCGAAACCGTTGCAAAATAACTGCCCCGCCCTTCCGACGGGTTGTCTATGGCTCAGATTTGCGACATATCCCCGACTTTGAGCGCTCGTGTTTTCGGCCACTGGCTATTTGAGTTCCATCCGAGATTCGATATCCTCAGGTGTTTGGGTTCTAGCCGGGACCATCGTACTGGTTAGGATCCCAACCGGCATTAGCAGTTTGTCTGGCACTTGGACCCCGCCCTGAATAAGGCTTTCGCTTAATGCTCTGATCTTGCGTTGAATTCATGGTAGGAACATTTTGGTTTCTGCCGCCTCCCCTACGACGGGTATTAGGCTTGGCCGGCGGATTTTCCTAGAGGTCTTATCCGAACCCCCTCCCCCGGGAAAGTTAGGTTCACCCGCAGGCAATCCTTGGCGTAGTTTCATCGAGAATTGACGTGGAGGCTTTCCGCATTTTATTTGGTGTGCTTTCGGTCGGCTGGAGAGAATCTCGTCGGTGGAGGTCTGGAGTCGGGAGATCGCTTGGGCCGGGCCTAGTACCCGGGGGCGGGTTCACGTTAGCAACATATTTTATATGCAGGTTGGGTTAGGTATTTGGGGTGCTACTTTGGAGATATGCAGGTCGAGAATCCCCGACCCGCTTTCCTCCCTTTAAATCATGATCATCGGAATGAGGGGCACAGAAATTGTAAGGCATCGGTTTAGATTTCTGGTGCCTGGTCTCAACTGTTGAGCTTCCGGCAGATGTTGCATCTGATTGTATGGCTACAGGAGCATCAATTACGGTTTTCCGGGGAGTATGATTACCAACGCTTGGCCATGCTGCATCTGCCTTTAAGACCGCACCTCCCGAGATACACTTTGTATCGTCCCAGGGAATCGAGTTACCTTGTCTTCCCTTTTTCGGTCTATGATGCGTAGCTATTATGTTTTCGAGCTTTCTTCTAACGGTGATCTGGTCACGATTTTGGATCGTTTCATCATGATCATCTTGTCTATTTCCATTCCCCGCGCGAGGTCTCCCAACCATCCATGGCTCAGCGCACCCATAGCAGTAGACTTTAATTCCGTAATGAAATGCCGACATCCGCTGTGGGGAATGCTGACTCTTTTAGCCTTTCTTCGGGAAAGAGACATTTGCCGGAGTAGTAACGGGATAGTTGAGTCTCCAAGATGAATAACCTTATCCCTACAAGTAACTCATCTATCAAAAATCTTAGTGACCAAATGTCAACCGAATTCCTGTTGTCGGAGGTTTCGCTATTAGAGTCCAACCCGAGAACTTCCGGAGCGCTGCACACTGGAGTTGACGCCTGGGCGTGGAACGTTGTGGTGGCTTGGAACAGGGTCCGCTTCTACACCCAGGAATCCCCGAGTTTGACCCACCTGGGAGAAATGGAAACTACAAAATGTTCTATGCATTAACCAGTGCTCTCTGATGGGGCACAGTTAAGGCCTTTGTTTTGCAATGAAAACAATACCGCGGGCTTTGGATCCCGGTGAGTTATCCCTTGTTGATGAATAACTTTCAGACCATACAGTATCTGCTTTGACATATTTTGGATGGTTTCTTGTGGTAGCGGGGTACCAATGTGCTTAGTAAGTTCGCCTCTCTCGAAATACTCCATTGCAATATATAGAGATTCGGGCTCCTCGAACCATCCTATGAACTCCTAGAGTAATAGCGGGCGCTAAAAGAACTAATCGGTAGAGAATAGTAGGGGTATTGAGTAGGGCGGTAGGCTGCCGGCGGAGTGAATTCTCCAGGGGATGAGAATACAAACATTTGCCAATATGGCCACCACAAGGAGCTCCCTTGAATAATGGACCTTGGGGCGTGGCCTTTTATCAATCAATAGTCCTGACTGCGTGATAATGATCTGTGGTTTCTTGGATTTGCTCATTGACACTTCCGAAACCACTTCCTTCAAGTTTTCCCACAATTGCTCCAATCCTTCTTCACTTCCTCATGCTGTCTTTTCGCTTTCGCTATATATCTCGCGAGCCTGACATGATCCTGAAAGAATTCTGCTTTGCGTTTACACCATACAATCAGATCCGATTGAGTCTTTCCCATGTTTTGGGGTTGAGGCTGCTCGGATCAAGAGCCTTACGTGAGTTGGGAAAGTTGAAATGTTGAGCCGGAACTAATAAACGTGGATCAACGGCGTCAGGGATAGGGCGACCACAAAACACGGCGAGTGACGAGCCACGAAACGAAACGCCAAGCAACTCACAACCGAAATGATCGCAGACTCAGGAGCTGGGAAAAGATTTTCACTAACAACCACAGTCTCACGCTCACCACTGATTCCTCTCAACTAGCTCACGGCGATCACAGGAGTATATTACAACCACAAAGACATCATGTCCATCCAAGACGCACCATACTGCTCCATGTAAGTCTCCCCTTCCCCCGTGAGCACTCCTGGGCTGACAAAAGAAAAACAATCACCACTGCTCACAACATCCGCATATGTTTCCCTTCGGGTGTAAACCCCTTTTACAACCTTTTCGCTTTCTTTCCCGCTTTCCTTTCAGCCACTCCGCTTGCCTTCCGATGTCTGCATTCCCCCAAGAGAAATGCTTTCCACAAACACACCCCAGAAGCCGTATCATACGCCCGAATCCAAAGCGCGTTCCCAATACCACGGGCGAGCGCGCTCCCAGAAGCTATCCGAACGGCAAAAAAGGTATCACCAGAGTACGACGAGCAGCATCATTTCTAACAAGAACGACGATGGAAAAATGAGAAGTGGGAGTAAAGATTTGTGAAGAGTTGCGAATTTAGTGTAAAAAAATTCATAGTTAACCCATCTCTTCAGTGAGGGGAACCTCCCGAACAGCTGTAATATACACACCATGTAATGGTGACTTAGGCCCTCGGATCGTGGCTAGTCTAGGGGGTGGTCTGGCTTCGGTGAGCGTGGTTTTCTACCGTCTTCCGGGGTCCCTCTTCTGGATCCCAGGGACGATTTTCTCGGCTCTCTGCTCCGCCCGAATTCGCTACTCTATCGCTTAGTAGCACCTCCTCCGCTGTGGCTTCTGCGCTAGTCTTGGCTGTTCCTTTGCCTTCCACCCAATCGAGAGAATTCCCGTCACCCTTGCCCAAGCTCCAATTATACGAGCTTTCACACGTGCACAGTAAATTTAGCTAACTTAGACTAGGTTCAAAACATAGTCCCCTGATTATTGGCTGCGGGTATGCCAAGGAAACTCCCACCCTCTCTGCCACAAAGCCGAGTAGTGATCGGTGGCGGGTCAATACACCAGCCACAACCACGGCCAGCACTGATTCTGGGTTGTTACAATCCTTAGTCAGCTAGAACTCGTTACTCTTTCCATGGTTGCTCCCCAAATTCTGGCCAATTAAACTGTTAGTCTTCCGAAGCTGTTGGGGTCTCCAATGCGGGCAGGACGAATACCGGCGGGCCACAAGCCTGACTATTTGGCAAAGTAAGAAGAGAGTTCAGCAAAATGAGGTAACAAAAACTATTCCTGATTTCAATTGTTCAGGGGGTGGTTTCGGTCTTTCCATGACTGAGGGATTGCCGCTTCTTTTGGAAGGGTTTTTTCTACTTATCCAACAGATATCCCCTGTGAAGGGTGATTTCATGAAAATCCTTATGATGAGCCACACCTTATGTTAACCTCCCAGAGGGAAAATTAGCTCTACCGGTCTTGGGGACAAACTTCGCGGCCTCCCATCTTACACCAAAATTAGGTATTTTCACTGTATAAAACAACAGCCTTATCGCTTTGCAAAAAAAAATGTTAAGATTACCCAAGGTGTTTAGGGCTATCCAGATCTTTGCATTTGTGTGTGGCGAGCTCTCTTGTTCAGCGCTGATTGCAGAATACCAGAAATGGTGATAGTGGAACATAGTACTGTACTTCTGATTTTGTACGAGGCTCCGATACCGGTATTATACAAAGCGTATATCATACGATACATTTCAATGAAATTGAATACTAGTCCTATGCGCTCAGCCCTCATGGTAGAATGGGAAAATTCTGATAATTTCTACCTATCAGAAGTTTTAGGGAATTGGATATCCTATGGGTTGATGTTATTAGTTTCGCATTACCTCGGGAGTCTTTAAAATCAGCCACGAGTACCGTAGTGTAAATAGGGAGGGGCAAGATCGCGGGGTACTGTAAAGGCATGAAATCGGAGTATAACGCCTTATAATCCTAGAAGGAAACGAACGGTGACAAGAGAAATCATTTTCTTTTCAAAGATAAAAGAATCAGGTGGATTTGAGGTATAAATTTTTGATACACCCAGCAAATGTCTACCTGCCTGCAACTCTTCCAATTCTGGTCCATCGGAGTAGAAATATAAATTCCATAGCCAAAATCCAAACATATGGCATAAGTCAGGCAATCTTAACTAAGGTTCAAAAAAATTAAGACCCTCCACCGTGTACTTCTTGATCGGTGTCAATTGCTCTACTCCCCTATATCCCCTCCCCGTCTAGCGCTTGCGTCGTTTCCTCGGTCGGGTCTGTGCTCGGCTACTGAGGGTTTGAGTTCCGTCGAGATTTCCACTTCCGATGTTCGTGTTGCAGCCAACGTTAGGACTCTAGTCAGAATTCTGACCGGCATTGGGAACTGGAGCGGCAGTCAGGTCAAGCTGTGCATTAACCTTTCGCCTGATGTTCGGATCCCGCACACAACCGGCGGTTGCGCTATTTCGGTTTCGGCGGCCCGTCCTTCGAGGGGCACGAGGCCTCCTTCCCTGAATTGTCGGATTTGGCTCGGCTAAAACTCGTCTATTGGGTTCCGCTGGATCACCAGTGGGTAACTTTTGACGTGGCTTCGTCGATGATGAAGGTGTAGGCTTTGTGCGTTTTCTTCGTGATGTGTTCTGTTGGGTTGTTTGCCTCCGGGGTTGATTGCGGACAGTTTCCCAGGTGAGGGTCTGGCTTTGGGGGATTGCTTGGGCGTAATCTAGGATTCAGCACCCGATTCTCGTTAGCGACATGTTCTCGAAGTAGAGTGAGTATACTCGAGTAGTGTTATGGGGCTTACTTTGGCGACACGTTTTTCTCACTCGCTCGGGGCTCTTGGAATGAGTTTCCCTGAAATTATGAGATTCAAATTCCGGTTTCCGAGGCACCGCCTGAACCGGTAAGCTCTCAGTTGGGGCTGTATCTGATAGTATTATTATTGAAGTATCAAATGAACTTTCCGCGATAGTGAGATACCATTGATTTTCCATCCAGTATTCTCCCCTAAATCAACACCCCCGGGGATGTACTTTGCTCCTTCCAGTGTGATCGGCTCTCTTTTAGGGGGTTTCTTCGGTCCAGTATATCTAGCCGGTCCGCTTTTGAGCTTCCGGTTCATTGTGATCCAGTCGCCACTTTATGACGTCTCATCTTTGCCATCACCATCTTCTTCAGGGTCGCTCTGAAGGCCTGTTAGCCAAGGATTACTGAGCGCTGCCGTAGCAGTAGGGCGATCCCCGGGCTTTATTGCGAGCATAGCTCTTAGTAACGAAATTCCCGTGTCCTCTGTTGGGGGCGATAGCCCTTTTAGCCTCTCTTCCGGGAAGGGCCATGTGCCGTAGAAATAATGAGATAATTGAAACTCCGAGACGAACAACTTTGTCCCTGCAAGTAACTCATATATCACACATCCGAGTGACCAAATGACAACCGCATTCGTGTAGTTGGAGGTTTCACTATTGGGGCCTAATCCTAGAACCTCGGGGTGCTGTACACTGTACACTGGGGTTGACACTTGGATATGAAAGGTTGTTGTAGCTTGAGCCAGGATCCGATTCGACACCCCGAAATCGCCAAGTTTGACCCACATCGGGGACATGGAAACTACAAAAATGTTCTATGCATTCGTCAGTGCTCTGCGATGTGATATAGTTTAGGGTAGTGTTTAGCGGTGAAACCCATACCGCAGGTTTTAGATCCCGATGAGCTACCCCCTCCCCTGTTGATGCATCACTTTGAGACCCTCAGGTATCTGTTCTGAAATATTTTGAACACTTTCCTGTGGTAGCTGGGTACCAATGAGCTTGGTAAGGTCGCCTTCTTTGAGATATTCCATTGCGATATATAGGGTCTCGGGCTCTTCGAACTATCCTAGGAACTCCACAAATAATGATGGATGCTACAACAACTAAAGTTTAGACAGCAAGAGCAAACTGAAGGAGTAGAAGACCGCCAGTGAGTCGAATTCCTTCGGGGGTGACAACACAAACCTTTGCTAGTATAGCCATCACAAGGACCTCGCTTGAATAATGGATTTTGGAATGCAACCTCTTATCAATCGTTTTAACAGCGCGATAGTGACCGGTGGTTTCTTGGATCTGCTTATGGACAACACCGAAACCTCCTCTTCCAAGCTCCCCACAATTTGTCCAATCCTCCTCCACTTTCTGATTCCTACTCTTCGATTGCGCTACACATCTCATGTGTCTAACGTGGTCCTGAAAGAATTCCTTTCCGAGCTTATACCACTCGACTAGATCGGATTGAAGATTCTTCATATCCCGTATCCTGTGCTCCCTGAATCTCGAACCTGCTTTGAATTAGCTGAGGAAGTTGAAATCTGAGGGTAGAACGAGGGCGGCAAGTGAGAGAAGGGAGTGGAGAATTGCAGGTTAGCCGAAGATCTGTGGTAGCGGAACAGGAGCCAACTTATCTCTCTCGCCATTAAGAGCTCTCGGACAACACTGACATTTGTAAAACGTCGCCTAGCTATAACGCCGCGAGGGAGGGGATTACCCGTTGTACTACCGGTTAAGACTGCCGGCGAAGCTCGCAAAGGTCGGTATGCAGGAAGACTGATTGTCACACTCGAATTGGCCAGCACAATGGATCCTGGTTTAGATCTACCCTCCGATTGGGCACAACCCTCGCGCGATGGCCTTTGCTGCATACCGACTTCTGCGCAGCAAGAAAGCAAGCGTCAGAAAGTGGAAGGATGAATTGATTGGTGTATTCACTTTCGTTTTATCTGGGCAGCAACTGCCCAATGCGGACAAGGGGAACAGTGTCATTGGTTGCAAGGTGGTGGTCTCTACCCTGGGTTGTCGAAACTGCCAAAGCTTAGCGATTAGGGGGCCTTCGCTCAATGAATTCTCACGAGTCAAACTCGCACCCGTCCCACCAACTCTGATCCTTTGACCGATAGCCCCAAATTGTGACTGGCATCCCGTTGGCACCAGGCACCGGGGAAACGTTTGGAGGGCAACCCTCCAATACCCTAGTATAGCATAATCTGGCAAAGATAATAATAATATGATTAACTCTAATAAGAATTTTCTGGCACCTGAGTTACCCAGCAACAGCCATCACTTTGTTTAAACAATAACGAGTTGGCGTTCAGCGCGCTCTCCGGTTGGCTTAGTTCCTGTAGTTTCACTTTAATTCTCTTTAGCTCCAGTCCGATTTTGCCAGAATATAACACGACAAGTACAGTACTGTACTTGAGTAAACTTGCGGTGGTAGGTATAACGATTCTGGAAGTATGTCGGGAAGAGAGATACGCAGTGTGCGCAGCAACTAGAGTTAACATTTGACCTTCATTCAGAGTACCCGAGTCTCTATCTAGTACTGCATTATACTTCCCCTGCGTATCTCAGTTCCCGACGTATCATACCTCCAGAACCGACATACTGCCCGACCCGAGTTTAGGGGCTGTTTGGCACACTATTATTTGATATTTCCGTAATTTGAAAATGAGTTTTGCAGATTAGATTGGGGTTGGATTTGAAACTGGCCAATCACAATTCATGGCAAGAGATTATGTAATGTCTTTTTACTGGTTATTTCTGCAGTTCCAAATCTAATCTAAATCTAATCTGTAAAACGGATTTTCAGATTACAGATATCTCCAATAACCATATGGCAAACAGCCCCTTAGTGTTTTGCATCTCCTCTGTTGGGGAAAGTGCTTCCTGAGGATCGGGCCAGGGTGCGCCAAGACAATCCTGAGCTAAAGCTATTTGATCTCGCTTACGTTGCCTTGTCTGGTTATATGAGGGAGTTCCTTACCAAAAGTCTCACTTCTACCCAGGTTCCCGGTACTAGGAACTCCCTTACTGATCCCGAAGATACCCCCGGCCCACCTGGATCTGGTTCATCCCTAGGACAGATTTTAAGAAAGCATTGCGATTTTGGACCCTTGTCTTCTCATATGAATGTGGGGGTGTTCCTTTCTTGAGTATATCATTGTTCAAAAGTTGAACTCTGTTAGTGGAGTGTAAGGAGTCTACAGGAGAGAATGGGCTCAGCCCCCACGAAGACCAAAAAGTCCTGATGCAAACCCCGAGACTAAATCACTTATGATAACCGAGAATAACCCTTGGTTATACATCTCCGCTTTCTAGAATCCATCATTTTCAGATATATGTCCCAGGAAGATCAATTAAACAACCATTGTTGCATCAATGGTGAAATGGAAAGGAACACCTTAAATCTAGGCGATGACTTTGATTACATGTATTGTACTCTAGTATGGTCAGTGGACAAAATTAACCGCGGATCAACCAAGTGGGAAAAACTTATGCTATGATATGACAACAACACTCCCCCACCAACCCAGCAATTACTAAAACCAAGAATAAAAATCTGGGATATAAGTATAGGGTAGAATACATAGTAGAAATTAATATTTGAGCCTGATAAAGTTCTATAAATGGTGTTGAAAGCGCAGGGTGATAAGGAGGGGCGCGTTGCCATGCATCGCTGATCCGCGGTTAATTTTGTCCACTGACAATAATGTGTGGAGCGGGGAGACTCAACCCTTGTAGTGCCCTCATTGCATGGATTTTCGCGACCAGGATGCATCAGGCGAGAATAAGCCGTGAGTCGTTTGACAACTGGCGCAACTACAACCCCGGCAAAATTCAACTCCCTTGGCCCTTGGCCGTTATCCCCATGGCAGAATGGGAAAATTATCATACCTATAACACCTCGAAATTTTAGATAATTGCCTATGCTATAGATTGATCTTATTAGTTTTGTATTACTTTTGGATGTGTTGGGACTGATTAAAATCTGCAATGTGTGGTGTAAAATCGGGGGGGGGGGGAGTATCAGCGGGTAGAGTACCGGTACCGGGGGCGGTGCAGAAAAAACTAGCTGCACCACAAACTCCTTGCAAATGTCTCTAGAGGTATGACATGGGCGCATAGCACCTTCTTGTAAGATTTTGAAGGAAATGACCGGCGCGGAAGAGCGAAATTATTTTCTTTTTACTGGTGATAAAGGCATCAAATGGATTTGACTAATAAATCTTTCATACACTGAGCCAATGTCCGTCTCCTTGCAACTCTTCCAACTCCAGTCCCTCGGAGTAGAAATATAAATTCCCTAACCGAAATGCAAACATATAACATAAGTCTTGCGATCTCAACTAAGGCTGAAAAAAATAGGACTCTTCTCAAACCAGCGTCCCGTCCTTCCCGATCGATGTTCGTTTCGCTACCCCACCATATACCCTCTACTTCCAGTGTTGGTATGGTTTCCCTTAGTCTAGGTTGTGCTCGGCTGAAGATGGTTTGAGTTCCGTCCGAGATTTCGACTTCTGGTGTTTGGGTACCGGTCAGCATTATGATTCTGGTTATGATTCCGGTCGGAATTGGGAAATGCCGTAGTAGGTGTGCCATGCGGTGCATTATTGTTTCACCTAGTGTTCAGATCTCGCACTAAATGGGCAGTCGCGCTCTTTTGGTTTCGGCTGTCTGCCCTTCGGGAAGCACCAGGCCTCCTTCCCTGAATTGCAGGGACTGGCTCGGCTGAGCCTCTTCTACGGGATTGTGTAGAGGCATTAGGGGGTAATCTTTGATGTAGCTTCATCAATGGTGGCGGTGTGGACTTTGCGCGTTTTCCTTGGGGTATGTTCTGTTGGGTTGTTTGTCTCGGGGGTGGATTGAGGACAATTTCCACGGCAAAGGTCTGGCCTTGTGGGATCGCTTGGGCGTAGTCTAGGATTGAGCACTCAATTCTCATTAATGATACATTCTGGAGGTGGAGTCAGTATAGTGTTCAGGGTCCTACCTTGGCGATACGTTTGTGGAATGTTGTGGGTCTGGCTTTTTCTCACTCGCTTGGGGCTCTTGGAATGAGTTTCCTGGAAATTATGAGGCACAAGTTCTGAACTCCGAAACCCCGCCGGGACCACTAAGCCCTCAGTTGGGGATGTATCCGGTAGTGCTATTGTTGAAATATCAAACGGACATTCTTCGATAGTAAGATCACCACACATTTCCGATTCTGTCTTCGCCTCGGAATCCGCACCCCCGGGGATGTGCTTTGTGCCCTCATCGATGGTCGGTCCTCTTCCAGGGGTTTTCTTCGGCTTGTTAGATGTAGATAGTCTGCTTTTGCGCTTCCTGCTCAGAGTGCTTCTGTCGCGACATGTTGTCCTCTCATCTTTGTCATCTCTACTCCTTTTGTTGTCAATCTTAAGGCCAGTTAGCCACCGATTCTCTAGAGCAGATGTAGCGGTAGGGCGATCCCCGGGCTGTATTGCGAGCATGGTCTTGAGTAACGAAATTCCAGTGTGATCTGTTGGTGGTGATAGTCCCCTTAGCTTCTCATCCGGGAAAGGCCATGTCCCGGAGAAGTAACGGCATAATTGAAAATCCGAGACGAACAACTTTGCCCCTGCAAGTAACTCATATATCACACATCCGAGTGACCAAATGTCAACCGCATTCGTGTAGTTGGAGCTTTCGCTGTTGGAGTCTAATCCTAAAATCTCGGGGGCACTGTATACCGGGGTTGACACTTGGGTGTGAAAGGTTGTTGTGGCTTGAGCCAGGACCTGCTTCGACACTCCGAAATCCCCAAGTTTAACCCAGACTGGAGACATTGAAACTACAAAAATGTTCTATGAATTTGTCAGTGCTTTGCAATGCGACAATGTTAAGCGAGGTGTTTGGTGGCTAAGACTATACCGCAGGTTTTAGATCCCGATGAGCTATCCCATGTTGATGCATCACTTGAAGACCTTCGAGTATCTGCTGTGAAATATTTTGGACAGTTTCCGGTGGGAGTAGGGTGCCGACGTGGTTGGTAAGATCGCCTTCTTCGAGATATTCCATTGCAATATATAGAGTCTGGGGTTCCTCGAACCATCCTAGGAATTCCACAAATAACGATGGACGCTAAAAGAGCTGGCAGTTAGATTACACCTAGAGTATCCTGTACCGGTGGCAGACTGCCGATACGGTGAATTCATTTGGGGGTGAGAACACAAACCTTTGCCAATATGGCCATCACAAGGACCTCCCTTGAATAATGGATTTTGGAATGAAGCCTCTTATCAATCGTCTTAACTGCGCGATAGTTACTTGTGGTTTCTTGGACCTGTTTATGGACAACCCCGAAACCTCCTCTTCCAAGTTCTCCACAGTTTCTCCAATCCTCCTTCACCATCTCATTCCTGATTTTCGCTTTCGCTAGGGGTCTCGTATGTCTGACGCAATCCTGATCCCGAAAGAATTCGGTTTCGAGTTTATACCATAGAATCAAATCTGATTGGATCTTGTCCATCTCTTGTGTTTGAGGCTCCTTGGATCCCGTACCCTGATTTTGCTGGGAAAGTAGAAATTCAGGCTAGAATAACCGTGGCTGACGGGAAATTGGAGTAAGGAATTGAGAAGAGAAGAGTTTCGGAGCTTTAAAAAAAAACCCGCAAGTTGACTTATTTCCCTTATGAGGGAATTCCTCGTACAGTTTCATTATATGGCCCGGAGCCTGAGAATGCTACTTGGTGCAAAGGTCGACCCCACCGGTAGTCTAGGCCGGATTTGGCTCAATGGGCTAGCAGGGTGGATCAGCAATCCATTTATTGGGTCGACACATTCCCGGAACCTCACTTGTCCGTGCATACTCGAAGCCCCCCTGCCTAAGACTGTACTTGTATGGTGCCGGAAAACCAAAACCTGAACCGGGATTTGCATGTCTGCGTTCTTCAAAATCAGCCCAATCGTATGCTTGATAAAGATAAAAAACCACTACACGAAAGAGAAAGCTTGCAAGAATAGTGTAGTGGTTTTTGAATATCAGGAAGTCCCTGAATAAAGATGATTTTGACAGTTGAAAAAGCCATTTTCTCGCTGGTAGACATTAAACTATGCAACATCTCAATGGTGTCTCAGGACTTCTTATGGGTAAAAACTGTTGTTGCACACACCACTGCAGGGCCGTCATGAACGATTGCTGGTTGTCTTGGCCACTGGATCGGTTGCATTTTGGCACAGGAGCTGGTGCAGTTTTTGGTTTTCCCGCACTATACAGTACTCATACACTCTTATTGGCGAGTGAGCTGTGTGGCTGTGACTCTGGCTGTGGCTGTGTACACTTGGGTCAAGTCACACAAGTGGTGATGAGCCCGGTTGTTGGATTTGGGATGTCACGTTTTGGTGGTGATACAACCAACATAAATCCCACAAGTTGAGTATTTCCTTGGGGGAGAGAGCATTTTAGGGGATTTTTTTTATTTATTTGATGTTTGGTATTGGGTTTTAGGGGAATGCTCTCTGGGTATTATGTTTGAGGAGTGGGTGGGACCCTCCCTCCTCCTCCCCTTACTCGATCATCCCCAGTGTGTGTTCCTTTCAGCTAATTGTTCCCCAACCCTCTTACTGGTTCTCCCTAGCTGCCGTCCCCCCACTTCTCCTCGAGTAGTTATCTCCGTTTAGAAGCTAGTGGATCCGGACGAACTATCTGCTCTCCATCTCCCCCCCCCCTCCTCCTCCTCAGACTCTCCCTGAATGTTTGATACACCCTCCCTCCCTCCTTTATGCAGGTGTCCTCGTGCACTTATGAGTTGTAAGTATTGGAACACTAGGAACAAGGCCACTATGACGCCCTACCTCTCTATCCATCTAGAAGAGTTCGTCCTTTTGTTGGTGAGGATCATCCCTCCCTCCCTCCCTCCCTCCCATTTTTTTACTCCGCCTGACTTGTTTTCGGCGATAAGTGGGGGAGGTGGTGGGAGTGTATGTAGGGTAGTTGGCTGTGGTTGTCTGGACATCACGCTACAAGTGCCATTAAGTCTATCTGTTAACGGTGTGTATAGTGACCGGCGACGGGATGTGCCATGGTGAGAATGTGTTACACTGTAAGAAACACTGTAGTACTGTATTTTCTGGAATAGGGGATGGGTTAGGATAGCACAACATAGAAGATATACCCAGTAGTTACATCCTCCACCTTTGTAACGAACGAATGGATAGGTCCATAGGCTTTACCTGAGTCTGCTGCATAATATGGCATCGGAAAGCACCACCCATTCACCCACTCACTCAATTCGCTTCTGCATCGATTTAGGAATGTTGAACCAGGTATGATACATAAGTGTAGTTCGATTTTCCGAACAACAAAAGAAATTCCTTCCCTCGTTTTTTCCCCTTTCCTTTTTCCCTTTTATTTTCTTGCTCAAAGATATTCGTGCTAGCTTGCATTGCAGCTTGAGCTTTGGATGGACTAGTGGCGCCTTGTGGCTCCCTTGTTATCCAGTGACTCGGTCTGTCCGACTGACCGACTATGATACTAGGTAAGGTGCAATGTGCGCGCTGAATCCGATAACATTAATACACTTTCTCTGGCTATCTCATTTCCTCTCATTTTATTTCACTTCTATTCTGCTGGATTATGCTGAATTGTGCATCGGCGAGGTGGATAGAGCACGACGCTTTTGAGAGATTAAGTGTTATATCGATGGACCGGTGAATTGGGTTTGATTTGCTGTGTTGTGGGTTGGTGCTTCCGTTTCGCTCGATTTCTGGTCACGAGGAGTAGGGATAGGGTGGGGAAAGTGAGAGGGAGGAGAGGTAAGCAGGGGGTAAAACCAGTTTTCAGAGATAGGTCTAGCCATATCCAGGGAATGGCCATCCAAAGACTGTTTCTCTTTCGTTCTTTTCTTCTTCCTGTCCTGTCTCTGGGACTCGAAGGGTCGGTGCGAGGGTGTGAGAGAATGTCTGAGAGTGGTGGATAGGTGGGGGTTATTGTGGGCTCGATGTCAATAGTAGCTTTTCGTGATAAAACTATGTTTTCCTTTCCTTTCCTTTCCTTCCTTTTTCCTCCCCTTTCCCCTTTCGTCCTTCGAGAGATGGCGGGCCGGCTGATGAAAGTTGGAGTACATACAGGACTCGGGTGGTTGAGCTGGACTGAACCATGCTAGATTGGGATCACTCGAACTAATCTTAACCCTCCGATCCTGGTCTACGCACGGAATTGTTGCTTCTGAGTTCATAGAGTTTGAGTTTTGCGATCGGTGATCATTTATGTCTCTTCTTCCTCTTCTTCCTTCCTCCCCATTTCTTTTCTTTTCTCTTCATATCTAAGATCTTCCCTTAGGTTCAGAAGGTGGGACAAGAGACAAGTATCGTATAACCCTCTACTGTATGTTTCAAGATCTATATAGAGCTAACTGTATATAGTTTCCCAGCCTAAATTTTAATCCATAAAGGAGTTTAATTATGTTTCTTTTATTACTTCTCTTTTTTTTCTCCCATGCTTTCCCTTGAGCAGTAACTGCCGTTGACTCACTCGGTCATAGTTAACCATGAAGAGGGAGGAAGAAGCAAAACGAGGCAGCGGGAAAGCCAGATGGATACATACTAGCCGTCAGGAGCTCCTGCAAGGCTTCTCCAAACCTGGCGGCCTCATATGCGGTGAGTTAGTACAATAGCCACCTACAAAATAGAGGCACGACTGCAGAATGGCGGCCAAACCTTGTCATTGAACTGAGCTGGATTGTTATACAGAACTCGTGCACAACGTCCTAGCTGTCATTGCGAACGCATTGCCCTTTCTGCAGTTTTTGCGCTGGAGTTGGCATTGCCTATGCTTCTGCTCTTGCGGCATCAGTCGGGGCATTATGTTGTTAGAAAGTAGCATCGCCTTGAGGGAAGGCATGAGAACTAGAGCCTAGGCTTTCCGAGCCGGAATGATTTATCGCACCTCGTGCCCGACCCAAAGGAGGGCGGACTGGTGGGGAGGAACCACATATCTCTTGGCCCGCTCCACTTTTTGCTTTTCTTTTGTTTTCTTTCTAAAGAGAAAAAGAAAAGAGTGGAAGGGAAGAGAGGAATGGGAAGGAAATACTTACCAGCATGAGCCCACTAGAGAAGCTGGTCTATTTTCCCTAAAGTTGGGTTGCTAATTATTCTATGATATGGCATTGTTTTTTTGTTTTTTTGTTTTAAGGGAGCACTATACAGCGCCATACCCTTCCCCGCATTGTACAGTACCGCACGGTACTGGAATTTCTTCCCAATCGATCACGCTTCCTTCTCGGGGTGGATTGTGGTGGCCACCCAGTCAGAAAACCAATCGATCGATCAAGTGGCACTATGGATATTGAACTCTTTCTTTCTTCCCCTTCACCCCCTCCCTCCTTTCCTCACTCGCCTCTTCCCTCCCTCCTTCCCCCCTTGTTTCCAAGTATTCAGACCCCCTCGACGAACGCAACTCATCAACAGATACCTAGCCCAACCTACTTCGCCTCCCTCCCTCCCTCCCTCCCTCCCTTCCACCACCTACAAGTGCTGCACTGTACTCCAGGCAACACTTGTTCCCCCTCCCCCACATTTCCACAGTACCGTATAGTACTCATAATTAATACTAATCCTCCCTAGTAGGAATACCATATTGGACAAGCTACCGTACGAAAGTGTCCTAGTTACCCTAGCCGCTGCATTGGTGGTCATGTCTGAGACGGGTGGTACTTGCTCGTAGACAAAGTCACTGTGTAATGCGCCTCGAATTTTTAGTTTATGTTTCCTTCCTTTCCTTCCTTGTCTAGTACGATATGCTGCACGGTACGGTTTTTCTTGAATGTGTTTTCTGACCAGTGGAAAATACCCCCCTACAACCCTGCCCCCAACAACGACACGATGTGCCGAAATTGGGCTTGGATGGGGGGGTGAGACTACATGTGCGGGGTTTATTGGTGGCGTAGGGACTACCTGCCATACCGCTGGAAACCACTATATCGAGCATTCTGTGCGTCCATTGCCACTAGTAAAGGCCTACTCGAGACGAGGCCTCGAGCCTCCCTGCTCGCACCTCTGTGTTATCTCACTATAGTCATCGTCTACCTAGTTTCACTATGCTTCCAGTCGTGGTTGTAGTATTCTACTCATTCCAGTCTTTTGTGAAAGCTTTTTTCTTTTCTTTTTCTTTTCTTTTCTTTCGTGCTTGCTTTCGGCCTGGCTTTCTAGGGATACTTGATTATTGCCAGGCGGGGGGTCCGCTCCGAGCAAGAAAGCAGCTATAGTTTTATGTAGTTCATTTTTACTCCTTACTTTCAGTTTGGTGGGCAAACTTGTTGCAAAGTGGGTTGCTATGTGACCTAAAAGAGTGGGTTAGGGGTAGCTACTCTCGATCAATTTTCCAAAGCTGGAGACCGATATATTAAAGGTAGCTAGTTAAGAAAGGAAAGGAAAAACAAAGTAGACCCATGATAAACAACGCCAAAGGGAAATACAGAAACCAGTGTCCTCTCCCTAATTCCGGGTTCGCGCGTTCCACTGGCGGAGGCTTCGGTACTGGTGCCGCTGCCCTTGCCGGGGGGGGAGATTGTTACCGCCGCTGTATCTCCTGTGACAATGAGGACGCATGGGAGTTTTGGGGGGTGGGTGGGCAATGAAGAAAGCGAGGTGTAGAAAGCGAGGAAGCATGGTGAGCTCGTAGTCTTGAAAGCTGGGGGAGGTATATGTACGGGGGGTTCACGGACCCAGCGTGTGTGAGCTAGGACACCGCGCTGGCCGAGCAACCGGTAATACCTTTTTCCGACATCCTCCGAAGTGCGGCTCCCATCCCCCAAGCGATATCCAGGATGCTTTGCCCAATTGGCAATGGGTTGTTTCAACCCGCCATCCAATCAGAAGGCTCCGAAATATCGAAGACCGCCTTGCAGCACATGTTAGAAGAAGTATTGTCCGGGCGCACATTATTCTGACCACTTGATGTGGGGACGAGTTTCACCAGGAAACGCGATACTAGCAAATGACAAACAGGGTGTATTTTTCAGCAACCCAAGAGGAGAGTTTCACGTTTTTCAGCCCTACATACCGTACCGGTACCAATACAGGTATCATGACGAGGCCAAAATGTACCGTGGCTCAACATACCATCCTAAATTTATTTGTGAAGAGGGTACGGGAACCTTTGGGGGCGGCATTTTCACGAGCAACAGCAAGGAGGCTTTGCTTGGAGGGTTTTTGCCACTTATCTAAACCAGATGACTTAACTCCCACCAGGGGTTAGCTTGTGAAAAGTCTTAAGCCACACTTTATTTTGACCTCCTTCCGGGAGAGTGAGCTTTGCCGGAGTGTTGTTGAACTAAAGTTATAGACTACGTATGATACCAAGGGGGGCAGAAAACAACCCACCCATCCATAAATTAAACTACTGGGATGTCGGACAACCTTAACCGTATATAAACTCGTGGCGAAAACCAGGCTAACTACGGATATGGGTATTGGGTGGGCAAGGGGTAAATCGTCAGGGTTAGGGTTGCAAATTAGTGGTCTAATACCGTACTTGAACCATTTTAGTCACCGATCTAGTTAGTTTGTTCATGGGTACTGCGGAGACTGTAATTCCTTGAAAACGTCTCTAGAAGTAAGCACAGGAGCATCGCTTTATAGGATTTCCGAGGAAAAGATTGACGCAGACAGAAAAATTTACATTTTTGCCTTGATAAAGTCACAGACTTGACTAATAAACTTTTGATAAACCTGGCTAATGTGGAGTTATCTGCGATCCTTCCAACTCCGTTCCTTTGAAATGGAAATGGAAATTCTACAACCGAAATCTGAACATTTGACATAATTCATGCAATCCTAATTATCCCCGAAATCAAAATCAAAAACACTCGCAGGGCGTCTGCCCCGCCCTGCCTGATGAGTTGTCTATCGCTCCAGTTGCAGATATATCTTCCACTTCAAGCACTCGTATCGTTTCCTTAGCCTAGCATATGTTAGGCTACTGGCTACCGGTATTTGAGTCGTGTCTGAGATTTCGATTTTCTCTGGGGTTCGGATTCCTGCCGGGAGCATGATCCCGGTTATGATCTTGGCTAGTGTTAGGAGTTCGCCTGGAACTTGGATTCCGTGGTGCATGAGGCTTTCGCTTAATATTTGGATTATGAGTTGAGTTGAGGGTAGGACGATTTTGGTTTCTACCGTCTACCATACTCCTGGTATTAGACTCGACCGTCTGAATTTTCCGAGAGGTCTTACCCGAACCTGCTCCGCCGGAGAGGGTAGTTTCACCGGTGAGCAATTCTTAGTGCCGTTTCATCGAGAATGGAGGTGGCGGCTTTCCGCATTTTCGATGGTGTGTGTTTGGTCGGCTAGAGACAATTTCGTTGGTAGGGGTCTGGGGATGGGTGATATCTTGGGCCGGGTCTAGGACACTGCAACGGGCTCTCGTTAGTAACAGGTTTTATGTGTAGATTGGATTTGGTATTCTGGGTGATACTTTAAAGGTATGTTGGTCGAAAATCCAAAACCCGTTTTCCTCCCTCTGCTCCCGGAACTTCGGAATGAGGGGCATGGCAATTGAGATGCATCGGTTCGGTTCCAATGTACTTGTCAGGGGCTGTGGAGCTCCCGGAAGTGGCTGCAGCGGATAGTGTGGCTACTGAAGCATCAGTTATGGGTTTCCGGGTACTCGAGTAGTATGATTATCGTTGCTGTGCCATCCTGCACCCGCCTCTATGGCCGCACCGCCTGAGATGCACCTTGTATCGCCCCTGGTAATCGGGTTACCTTCTCTTCTCCTTTTCGGTCTATCATCCGTAGCTGTTGTATTTTCGCGCTTTCTTCTGATGGTGCTCCGGTCGCGATTTTGTATAGTTCCATCATGATCATCCCGGCTATTTTTATTCCCAAACCATTCATGACTCAGCGCACCCACCACAGTAAGGCGATCCTCAGGTTGTATAGTGAGCATGGACTTTAATAACGAAATTCCAACATCCGTTATTGGTAATGCTAGCTCTTTTAGTCTATCTTCGGGAAAGCGACATTTGCCGAAGTAGTAAAGGGATATTTGTGCCTCTGAGACGAATAGCCTTGCCCCTACAAGTAACTCATAGATCACACATCCGAGTGACCATATATCAACCGAATTCGTGTATTCGGAGGTTTCACTATCAGTGTCCAACCCGAGAACCTCGGGAGCGCTGTACAGTACACAGGAGTTGACACTTGGGTGTGAAAGGTTGTAGTAGCTTGAGCCAAGACCCGTTTTGAGACTCCGAAATCGCTAAGCTTAACCCATACTGGGGACAGGGAAACTACAAAAATGTTCTATGCCTTTTTCAGTGCTTTGTGATGCGAAAGGCCTCAAACGAGGTGTTTGGTAGTGGGGGCCGTACCGCAGGCTTTAGATCCCGATGGGCGATCCCTTGGTGATGCATCACTTGGAGACCTTCGAGTATCTGCTTTGACATATTTTGGTCGGTTTCTTGTGGTAGCTGGGTCGCCTTCTTCGAGATATTCCATTGCAATATATAGAGTGTTAGGCTCTTCGAACCATCCTAGGAGCTCTACAAATAACAATGGATTCTAGAACAACTAACAGTTAGACAACATGAATATCCTGTGGGGGTGCTGGTTGTTAAAAATATTCACGAAGGTTCCATATTCCGCACAGCACTAAACCCGAGTGAAGCGTGAGAGATTTCGGGAATGTTCTATATCTATGGAATGGGCTAATACATGGAGGAGGAAGACGGATTTAGAGAAGGGTTGAATGTTATTGGGATTGGGTACTGGTGTATGTGATCAGAAGGGTTAGCTGCAGAGAAGATGTTGTAGAAAGAAGCAGGAATACGGATCATGTATAATAATGGTTTGCGGATGTGGTTAGAGAAGCCGAGGTGAGGACACGGGTACACTTTGGTGTGACTGCTGTTTTGTTGTATATAAGACCTCCGCTCTTGTGGAATGTAGAGTGGCAGGTCAGCTAGAATAAAAAATCTCGACTCTCAACAAACGGATTATTGCAACACTGGTCTGCTAGTAGAGTGAATTATTTCGGGGGTGAGAATACAAGCCTTTGCTAATATGGCCATCACAAGGAGCTCCTTTGAATAATGGATCTCGGTCCCCTCTATCTGTTTATGGACCACACAGAAACCGCCCCTCCCGAGTTCTCCACAATTGCCCCAATCTTCCTCCACTTTCTGATTCCTACCTTTCGCTTGCCCTATACATCTCGTGTGTCTGACGTGGTCCTGGAAGAATTCGGTTTGCAGCCTATACCACTCAACCAGATCGGATTGAACTAGTGATGGGCACGATCAGATCATGATCGAGTTTTGCTCGATCAATAGTATGCTCGATCACCTCGATCATAGGGGTCTCTCGATCAGATGATGATCGAGCAGGGCATGCATGATCTGATCGATTTGCTCGATCATGGGTAGTACTCGATCCTGCTCGACCATCATCGAGTATACTCGATCATCTTGGTTCATGACCGATCACTCTACTAATCTTAGGGATTAGGTGATGTGATGAGCTTATATTAAGGGAATCTACCCACACACTAGATACCAATTCTTTCAGCCAGACTTTACCCTCTTAGCTCTTCAACATTGTATGCCCGGATGGGTGATATTCTTTACTTATAGTTAAAAATATTATTGAACAACAAACTACCATCTTCCATACTGACTTTATCATAATGTCACCACTCCCATTGCCCCGAACCTATGGCAGCTAGTCAATACCACTAATTACTTTTAATAAATAAATTTTACTATAAAGTGAGGAGTTGCGACTCTGGATCTGCCGCAAATTACGGTGATACACTAAATGAACAATCAGGTAGGGATCCCCTGTTTTTGTTATAACACCAGTATAAATACACAAAATCCATATTGAATGAATAATTAATCTCTGAAGGGGACAAAATCGGTGATACTCGAGTATAGTCGACGATAATCGACTATGCTCGACCATGCTCGAGTAGTGGCCATGATCGATCACTCGATCAGTGCTCCCCAGTTTGATCGATTATTCGATCATAGGGTCTCCTGAATCAAATCATGATAGAGTATAGCCCTATGATCTACTCGATCATGATCGTGCCCATCACTAGATTGAACCTTGTCCATGTCTCCGATCCCGTGCTCTATGAATCTAGAACCCACTCCGAATTAGCTGAGGGAGTGGAAATCTAAGGGCTGAAAGAGGACGACAAGTGAGAGAAGTGAGTAGAGATTAGTGGGTTAGAAGAGTTGGGGTAGTGGAAAAGGTGCCAACTTATCTCTCTCGCCGTGAAGGGGTCTCGGACCGCATTACCATTTGTACCATATCGTTTTTTGTACGATACCTTGAGGGAGGGGGGTACCCGAATCATATTATGGCATCTAATGATATATGATTTGCTGGGTGATGGAGCGGAACCCCCTTCTGATCACAAAGTGCAGAATACATTTCTTCCATAACAAGTGCAGAAGAAAGAAAGCAATTCTAGCCTTCTATTGGCTTATGTGTGGTGGCTTCCTCTAGAAAAAAGGCGCAGGACCGCTAAAGCTTGTGAATTAATTATTTCGTTTCGCTAAGTGAATGACGGCCAGTAAAACTTGAGTTCATCCCACCCACTGACCTTTTTGCCTCGACCTATGCTCCCAAGGTGGATAGACAGCTGTTTCTTTAACTATTCATGCTTCAGCCTCTACATTCTAGCCCAATACGGAAGAGTCTTCTTCAGGCATTCATATCTCCCTAACCACTCACGCAAGCCTCGCTGGGGAAAAAAAGCCTATAGACAATTAGAGAAAATTAGAAAAACTGCTATCAGAATCTTCTGTACTGTGAGAGAACAACGATTTCAAGAGCCTGTGTTGCCTAAAATTTGTCAATACGGCTCCCTTTTCTAGAAAAGTGCCCCAGTGTATCTTCCCTTGTTTAGTTTCCACAGGGGAGTTCCTTCACCATAACCACACTTCAACCTACCTGTAACACCCCTCTTGTCTCCTAAAAACCGCCGGGCAACACGCCTTGATCTGGTTCAGCTATAAGACGGTTTCAATTTTTAATTTTTTGCACCAGTATACCCTTATTTTCCAATCTAAATGTGGTGTTATTTTATCAAGTGTAGTTGAAAAAGCTGTTTTTCGCCAGCAGAGCGCGAATTTAGTCAGGAATGCCAATGGTATCTATATGTGCAAAAGCGATCAGCAAATTAGGACATCAAATCAGTACCTGTGGCCTGAAGAAAAAAAACATTGGTGATGACCCTGGTTTGCTCTCCCTGTTCCTATTATAAAATCCCTCATCCTCAGATACTTGAGACAATCAAATGCATTGAAGAACCATTGTTGCATTAATGGTGATATAACAAGGAGAACCTTAAATCAAGACCAGAACTGTCATTACATGTACAGTACTTGTATTGTACTCGAGTATGTGAGTGGGACAGGGAGACTCAAGACTCGCCGTCCCCTCGTTGCATGGACTTTCTCGGCCATGATACTCAGGGCGGGAATAAGTTAAGTGCTGAGTCATGTGACAAGGGGCTCAACCAAGATCCATAGCAAAATTTAACCACCTGGTAACCACAATAGTGATTACAATTATAAACAGCTATCTCTTGGGGGTATGAAACACTAGAATTCGTTACCAGCAGGCTAAAGTTATTTTGGAGCCATTTGAGTGGAGGAAATATTTAAGCTGACCACCATCGATGGGTCATTGAGCTCAAAATAGACCGAAAACGTCTATTTCCTGACCAAGTAGAGCTGTCGGCTGCCTAATCTGGCCGGTAACGAATCCTAGTCTTTCAGACCCCCTAAGGAATAATGACAATTAATACTATGGCTTGTATAAATATGTCCTTCCTTCTCTCTAAGTGCATGGGATCTGCTAATAGGATACTGTATTTGGTTTTGATTATGGTATTGACTTGAGTTGTTGAGATGGTTGAGTGTTGGGGGGATTGTGGTTGCGCCCGTTTTCTCAGGACTTATTCTCGCCCGGAGTGTCAAAACTAAGCTTAGCATAGCTATTTAATGCTAAAATTTCCGCTCTCTTTAGGGTTAAGATAGAGTGAGAGCGCCTCGCGCAGGAGTCAAAATTCACAGTTGAAAGTTGGAACTCTTGGTGAATATTTAAGAGGGAAGAAGGCTCCTTCACAGCATAAGGCTTGCGTCTTTACCTATCTTGTTTTGCTCCTGCGTTGCCACAGGTATGGCTACAAAAGACTCTTGACTTGTGACTTCTAACTTTGATTTATGCCCGGGGGTGCCGTCACTCTAATACCAGCAGTGGACCCGGCCCTCGGGGATCTCAAATTCTCTCACTTGTGTGATTTTTTGGTTGTTCGTCAGGTGTTCGTTCATTGTTGTGAAGATATGAATTGTGGTACTGCCAAAGCTCTGAGATTTATATAACTTACTGTAGGATTCCGTAAAACCCCGAATAACCGAACGTTGTGCTATGTCGTTGGAGTTGCCGTCTCCGGTGGGGTCGGGTGTTTTTTTGTTTTTTTCTAACTTTCAGAGAGACCAAACACCAGACATTTTTGCCATGTTTTTCGCCTGTATTCAAAACTAGGGAATTCTCAAATATACGGTCCTATTATTCGAGTTTTTACCGGTAGTCTTGGTTCTTAAGGTTTGGGCTTTATGGCTTCCGGTGATATTTTATTGACTAAAGCTTCCAAGGAGGAGCGATTCAGGGGTAAGAGCTGTCTAAGCAAAAACGGGATGTAAGATGAAGGGGGTGGGGGCAATATCACAGGACACCAGTGCTCGAATCGTACAGAAAAAACAATCGCTCCACAAACTCTTCGCAAATATCTCTAGAGATGGGCCATAGGAGTATAGCACCTTCTCAAAATATTTTGGGGGAAAAGAGCGGTGCGGGCGGGAGAAATTTTGTTTTTTTACTGCTGATAAAGGCATGAAATGGATTTGACAAATAAATTTTGGATACCCTAAGCAAATGCCTATCTGCCTGCATCTCTTGTAACTGTGGTCCTTCAGAGTAGAAATATAAATTCCATAGCCGAAATCCCAACATATGTCGTAAGCCATGCAATTCCAACCAAAGGTCATAAAAATTGGTACAGTACCCATCCAAAACCAGGGCCCTGTCCTTCCCGATGGGTGTCTGTTTCTCTACTCCACTCTATACCCTCCCCTTCCAATTCTTGCATGGTTCGTGGTCTGGTCTGTGTTCGGCTGCTAAAGGTTTGAGTTCCGTCCGAAATTTCGACTTCCTCCGGTGTTCAGATTAAAGTCGGCATTAGGATTCGGGTTGGGATTCTGGCCAGAATTTGGAATTGGAGTGGCAGCCAGGTCACGCGGTGCATTATCCTTTTGCCTAATCTTCGCAGCGAGCACTAAACCGGTGGTTGCGCTATTTTGTTTTCGGCGCTCTGCTCTTCGGGGAGCACAAGACTTCCTTCCCGGAATTGTCGGGGCTGGCTCGACTGAACCTCTGGGGGGGGGCGGGGTCGTGTAGGCTTGCCGGGAAGGTAATCATCTTTGACCGAGCTTCATCAATGATGGAGGTCTGTGTGTGCTTTGTGCGTTTTCTTTGGGATGTGTTCTGTTGGGTTGTTTGTCTCGGGGGTGGATTGACAATTTCCATTGTAAGGGTATGGCCTTGAGGGATTTCTTGCGCATGGTCTAGGATTCAGCACTCAATTCTCGTTAGTGACACGTTCTAGAAGTAGTGAGCATACTATTCTGGGTCCTACTTTGGCGACACTTTTTTCTCACTCGCTTGGGGCTTTCGAATGATTTTCCTGGAAATTATGAGACTCAAATACTGATTTCCGGGGCGCCGTCAGGATAGTAAGCTCTTAGTTGGGGATTTATCTGATAGCGTTATTATTGAAGTATGAAATAAAGGTTGAGCGATAGTGAGATGACCACAGATTTTCGATAGAGGGCTGTCCGTGAAATCCCCACCCCCGGGGGTGTACTTTGCGCCCTCCTGTGTTATCGGCTCTCTTCCACGGTTTTTCTTCGGTCCGCTATATGTAGCCGGTCCGATTTTGCGCTTCCTTCTCATGGCGCTCCAGTCGCGACTTTGTGTGGTCACATCCTTGTCATCTTCCTTCCTTTCGTAACCGCTCTTGAGGCCCCTTTTAGCCAAGGATTCCTAAGCGCTCTTGCAGCAGTATGGCGATCCCCAGGCTTTATTGAGAGTATGGCCCTTAGTAACGAAATCCCCGTGTCATCTGTGGGGAGGCGAAAGCACCCTTAGCCTCGCTTCCGGAAAAGGCAATGTGCCGTAGAAATAATGAGATAATTGAAACTCCGAGACGAACAACTTTGTCCCTACAAGTAACTCATATATCACACGTCCGAGTGACCAAATGTCAACGGCATTCGTATAGTTCGAGGTTTCACTATTGGGGTCTAATCCTAGAACCTCGGGGGCGCGTACACTGTACACTGGGGTTGACACTTGGGTATGAAAGGTTGTTGTAGCTTGAGCCAGCTGGCCAGGATCCGCTTCGACACCCCGAAATCGCCAAGTTTGACCCACACCGGGGACATTGAAACTACTAAAATGTTCTATGCATTCGTCAGTGCTCTGCTCTGCGATATAGTTTAGGGTAGTATTTAGCGGTGAAACCCATACCGCAGGCTTTAGATCCCGATGAGCTATCCCCTGTTGATGCATCACTTTGAGACCCTCAAGTATCTGTTTTGAAATATTTTGAACGGTTTCCTGTGGTAGCTGGGTACCGATGAGCTTGGTAAGGTCGCCTTCTTTGAGATATTCCATTGCGATATATAGGGTCTCGGGCTCTTCGAACCATCCTAGGAATTCCATAAATAATGATAGATGCTAGAACAGCTAAAATTTAGACAACAAGAGCAAACTGAAGGAGTAGAAGACCGCCAGCGAGGTAAATGCCTTCGGGGGTGACAACACAAACCTTTGCTAGTATAGCTATCACAGGGAGCTCCATTGAATAATAGATCTCGGTGTGTAGTCTCTTATCAATCGTCTTAACAGCGCGGTAGTGTCCTATGGTTTCTTGCACCTGCTTATGAACAACCCTGAAACCACCCCTCCCTAGTTCTCCACAATTGCTCCAATTCTCCTCCACTTTCTGATTCCTACTTTTCGCTTGCCCTATCCCTCTCGTGTGTCTGATGTGGTCCCGGAAGAATTCCGTTTCGAGCCTATACCACTCAACCAGATCAGATTGAACCTTGTCCATATCTCAGATCCCGTGCTCCCTAGATCTAGAGCCCACTTTGAATTAGCTGAGCAAGTTGAAAATCTAAGGGCAGAACGAGGGCGGTAAGTGAGGGAAGGGAGCGAGATTAGTGGGTAGAAGAGTTAGAATAGCGGAAAAGGTGCCAACTCATCGCTCTCGCCATGAAGAGGTCTTCGACAGCACTAACATTTGTACCACATCGTTTTAGTAGAATTCTTTGAGGAAGGGGGGTACCTGAGTGATATAAAAGCATCCAATATTATATAATATGCTGGGTGATCGAACGGAACCCCTTTCTAATCACAAAGTGCAGAAAACATTTCTTCCATGACAAGTGCAGAGCGGAGCATATCCAGTAGCTCATTGGCTTATGTGTGGTGACCCCCACCTATCTCGTCGAAGGCTAGGAAACCACTAAAGCTTGGCTATTTTTACGTTTCGCTAAATGAATGATGACCAGTTAAACTTGAGTGCATCCCACCCACTCACTCTTTCCCCTCGACCCATGCGAGGTGGATAGCTGTTTCTTTAGCTATCCACACTTTAGCCTCAACATTCTAGCTCACCACAGAAGATCCTTGTTGCGTGGGGAGGGCATTCGTACTTGACTAATCAAGCCTCGCTGGCGAAAAAAGCCTATAGATAATTAGAGAGAAAATTAGGATAACTGCTATCAGAATCTCTCCTGTGGGAGAACAACTATTCCAGGAGTCTGTGTATCTTCCTTGTTCGGTTCCACGAAGGAGTTCCTTCACCAAAACCATGATCCACCTACCTCTAACCCCCTATGGTCTCCCAAAAGCCGCCAGCCAACACGCCTTCATCTTGTTCAGGTATAAGATGATTTCAATTTCGTTTGCAGCGGTATATCCTTGTTTTCTCATCCAAAGATGATGGTCTTGTTTTATTAAGGGTTATTGAGAAAGCTGTGCTTCACTAGCAGAGCCGGAATTGGGTCAAGAATGCGAATGGTATCTGTGTGTCTAAAAGAAATCAGTAAACCCGGACACCAAATCAGCACGGGTGGCGGGAAAAAAGAAAAAAAAAGCCTCCGCGATGACCCTGGTTTGCTCTGCCCGTTCCTATTATAGAATCCCTCATCCTCAGATTCTTGAGCCAAAAATCCATTGAAGAACTATTGTCGCATTATGGCGAAATAGCAAGGAAAACCTTAAATCAAGACCAGAACTCTGATTACATGTACAGTACTTGTATTGTACTATGTCCATGGAGCGGGGGGGAGACTCAACATCTGCAGTCCCTTCGTTGCATGGACTTTCCCGGCCATGATACTCGCGGCGGGGATAAGTGCTGAGTCATCTCACTACGGCCACAACCAAGATCCATTGCAGAATTTAACCGCTCTGGTAACACAAAAGTGATCACAATTATAAACAAACACAGCTATAATGACTATTAATACTATGGCTTGTATAAATATGTCCCTCCTTCTCTCTAAGCGCACGGGATCTTGTAATAAGATCTTTGGTTTTGAATATGGTATTGACTTGAGCTTTTGAGATGGTTGAGCTTTGCGGGAATTGTGGTTGCACCCGTTTCCTGAGGGCTTATTCTTTCCGGGAGTGTCAAACTAAGTCTAACATATCTACTTAATTCTAAAATTTCCACTCTCTTTATGGTTATAGCGGAGTGAGGGCGCCCCGCGCATGAGTGGAGGTTCGGAGTTGGAAGTTAGAACACTTGGCGAATATTTAAGAGGGAAGGCTCCTTCATAGGAGGCTTGCATCTTTCCGTATTCCTTGTTTTTTTTTGCTACGGCGTTGCCTTAGGTATGGGGGCAAATAGTCTTGACTTCTGACTTGTAAGCTTTGATTTATGCTCGGAGGCGCCGTCACTCTAATACTAACAGCGGATCCAGGGCCTTTGGGCATCTCAAACTCTCTCCCTTGTGTGATTTTTTGGTTGTTGGTAAGGCTGTTCTTTCACTGTTGTGATGACATGAATTGTGGTCCAGCTAAAGCTCTGAGATTGACATATTGTATGATTCCGTAAAACCTTGAATAATCGAACGTTGTGCTATGTCGTTGGAGTTGCCGTCTCCGGTAAGGTCGGGTGTTTTTTTGTTTTTTTTCTGACTTTCAGAGGGACCAAGCACCAGACATTTTTGCCATGTTTTTCGCCTGTATTCAAAACTAGGGAATTTTCGACTACACGGTTATATTATTCGAGCTTTTACCGTTAGCCTTAGTTCTTAAGGTTTGAACTTTATGGCTTCAGGTGATCTTTTATTGACTAAAGCTTCTAAGGAGGAGCGATTCAACAATAAGAGCTGGCTGAGCAAAAACGGGGTGGGAAATGGAGGGGGTGGGGGCAATATCACCGGACACCGGGGCTCGAATCGGTACAGAAAAACCAACCGCTCCACAAACCCTTCGCAAATGTCTCTAGAGACATGGCATAGGAGTATAGCACCTTCTTAAAAGGTTTGGGGGAAAAAGAGCGGTGCGGAAGGGAGAAATTATTTTCTTTTTACTGCTGATAAAGGAGTGAAATGGATTTGACGAATAAATTTTCGTGCACTAAGCAAATGCCTATCGGCCTGAAGCTCTTGTAGCTATGGTACCCCAGAGTAGAGATATGGATTCCATAGCTAAAAACCAAACATATGTCGTAGGTCATGCAATGCCAACCAATGGTCATAAAAATTGGTACCCTTCTAGAACCAGGGCCCTGTTCCCGATGGGTGCCCATTCCCCTACTCCACTCCCTACCCTCCCCTGCCAGTGCTTGCATGGTTTCCTCGGCCTGGTCTGTGTTCGGCTGCTAACAGTTTGAGTTCCTTTCCAAATTTCGACTTCCTCCAGGTTCAGGTTTGAGTCGGCATTAGGATTCTGGTTGGGATTCCGGCCGGAATTTGGAATTGGAGGGGCAGCTAGGTCCCGCCATGTATTGGCCTTTCGCCTGGTCTTCGCATCTCGCACTAAACTGGTTGTTGCGCTACTTTGGTTTCGGCGGTCTGACCTTTGGGGAGCATGAGACTTCCTTCTAGGAATTGGCGGCACTGGCTCGGTTGAACCACTTCTACAGGGTCGTGTAGGCTCGCCGGGGCGTGGCTTTTGACGTAGCTTCATCAATGATGGAGGTCTGGGCCCTGTGCGTTTTCTTTGGGATGGTTTCTGTTGGGTTGTTTGTCTCGGGGGTGGATTGGGGACAATTTCAACTGTAAGGGTATGGCCTTGGAGGGTTTCTTGCGCGTAGTCTAGGATTCAGCATCCAATTCTCGTTAGTGACACGTTCTGGGAGCAGTGAGCATAGTGTTCTGTGTCCTACTTTGGCGACACTTTTTTCTCACTCGCTTGGGGCTTTTCGAATGAATTTCCTCGAAATTAAGAGAATCAAATTCTGATTTCCGGGGGGCCATCTGGTCTAGTAAGTTCTTAGTTGTGGCTTTATCTGATAGCGTTATTATTGCAGTATCATAATTTTCAGCGATAGTGAGATTATTGTTGTGAGTTCTGGATGGGAGAAGAACGCGCTGGCTAGATGAAGAAGGACGAAGAAGTCAAGTGAAGAAGGAGGAAGAAGTCAAGAGGGAAGCGTAAGTATATTGACCGGAGGCGCGGCTTTCTTGCTTACTTTCTAACTATGGTTGAATATAGAGCTTATATACACAAGAGAAAGACATCTTTCTACCACGTTCACTCCCGGAAATCCATCCGGGGATGCCCAGGGCAAATACAGATTCGGTCTCTTTTCGGTCTGCCATTCTCGCCCATCCACCGGTTTCCTGCCCTGTTGCTCCACCGCCTTCCTCTCCGGTTTTCGTCTGCGGTTTCCTCTCCGGCCTTTACCGGCAATGTATGCGAATCGTCCAATAGTATACCATCAAGGTACCTCCGCTCCCCTTCTTGATTGATAATGAGTGACAAAGGAAACTAATAACTAACAGGCAATAAGATGCGAAAGAGGTAGAAAGAGAAATACGTTAGTATGGGGTGATCGCCGGTACTCTTCAACAGAGATTACCATTGATTTTTGATCCAGTACTCGCCCCTAAATCCCAACCTCAGGGGGTGAACTTTGCGCCTTCCTATGTGATCGGCTCTCTTTCAGGGGTTTTCTTCGGTCCGCTATATGTAGCGGGTCCGCCTTTGTGCTTCCGGCTCATGGTGCTCCAGTCGCGACTTGGTGTGCTCACATCTTTGTCATCTCTCTTCCCTTCATAGTCACAATTAAGGCCTTTAGCCACTGATTCCTAAGCGCTACGGTAGCAGTAGGGCAATCCCCGGGCTTTATTGCGAGCATGGCCCTTAGTAACGAAATTCCCGTGTCAACTGTTGGGGGCGATAGCACGTTTAGCCTCTCTTCCGGGAAGGGCCATGCGCCGTAGAAATAATGGGATAATCGAAACTCCGAGACGAATAACTTTGTCCCTACAAGTAACTCATATATCACGCATCCGAGTGACTAAATGTCAACCGCATTCGTGTAATCCGAGATTTCACTATTGGGGTCTAAACCTAATACCTCAGGGCACTGTATATCGGGGTTGACACTTGGGTGTGGAAGGTTGTTGTGGCGTGGGCTTGGATCCGCTTCGAGACTCCGAAATTGCGAAGCTTAACCCACACTGGAGACATGGAGACTCCAAAGATATTCTATGCATTCGTCAGTGTTATGTGCGAAATAGTCAAGCGAGGTGTTCGGCGGTGAAGACCATACTTCAGGCTTTAGATCCCGAAGAGCTATCCCTTGTTGGTGCATCACTTGCAGACCTTCGAGTATCTTCTTGGAAATATTTTGGACGGTTTCTTGTGGTAGCGGTATACTGATGTGCTTGGTAAGATCGCCTCTCTCAAAATACAACATGGCAATATACAGAGCCTCGGGCTCCTCTAACCACCCTAGGAACTCCACAAATAATAATGGACGCTAAAAGAACTAATCGTTAGACAACACCAAGAGTACCCCTCCGACGGGTGGTAGACTCCTGATGGAGTGAATTCCTTCTGGGGTAAGGACACAAACCTTTGCCAATATGGCCATCACAAGAAGCTCTCTTGAATAATAGATCTGGGAATGCAGCCTCTTATTAATCGTCTTGACTGCTCGATAGTGACCTGTGATTTCTTGGATCTGTCTATGGACAACCCCGAAACCTCCTCTTCCAAGTTCTCCACAATTTCTCCAATCCTCCTGCACTTCCTCATTTCTGCTTTTCGTCGCTATATATCTCGTGTGTCTGATGTGGCCCTGAAAGAATTCGGTTTTGAGTTTAACCACATAACCAAATCAGATTGAGTTTTGTCCATGCCTTGTGTTTGGGGCCCCTTGGATCCCGAACTCTGAATATTCCTAGAAAGTGGAAGTGTAGAGCTAGAATGATCGTGGCTAATGAGAAATCGGAGTGGGGGTTTATGAAGAGTTGCGAAGCGGAAAAAATTACAAGTTAACTCATCTCCCTAGTGGGGGGATTTCTCGCGCAGGTTTACTATTTATGTTGCTCTCGTTCGTAAAGAGCCTCGAGGTGTTGGTATGCTTTGTCGGCTCTCTTATTTATTGCAAATCACCGGTCCTCTCCCCACTCTCACCGGACATCGCCCCTTCTTAGAGAATACGAGAACGAAGTGGCATAGATCACCGTAGTGCCAACCGCTCGTGGTGTGAAGAACATGCGGAATGGGGCCGAAGTGGGGAAAGCGGAATAATGTGCGGTGAAGGGAAGTGGGGATATGCGGAGAAGGAGACAGAAGGTGTGATAAAATTGTAGGAATGATGTGATGGTAGTTAGAAGACTCCCGGAAGAGTCTCAATCACTTTTTTGTATTTAAGCGCCCTATCTTCCCCAGTTGTTAGAACTGTAGGTCACCAAAATATAAGTCTTCAGTGGATATCTTTTTGGTTCCGTTGCATACCTCTTTGTCAATCACTGCCCATTTGTTCCCAGTTTTTTGTTATTATTATTTATTCCAGTTTCTTCACTTCACTCTTTCACAAATTCTACTTCACTATGCCAGTTTCTGCACTTCTCTTCCCTTCACAAACTCGACCCCCCTTGGCCCCCCTGTCCCAATGCACCAATGGTGGTTGAGATCCATTAAATTCCCACCTGCTCTGCTGCGCAGAATTTTACCCCTTTTGCCCTAGCACTTTTCAACGAGAGTGATAGACACGCCGCGACCAATGGAATACGCGGGTATAGTGGTTATAATACAATTCACCAGTAAACTTTCACCCCCTCCGATTGTTTCAGTATTTCCAACTTTTCTCACTTCCTCTGAGCCCTCTTGACAGTTGTTCTTGCTTACTCTCTGCTTTGAAGTGGGGTCATTCTTAGTTCCTTCCCTGCTTTATCCATGTTTATTTGGGTAGGTGATCGGAAGGAGCAGTCGACCTCCCGAGCAAGTGCTAGGGGACGGTATGGACTCCTCACCCACACCAAACTGCCTTACTGGCAAAAAATACTTATGTATCAAACTAGTGAGGCCACAAAGTCATCTGTTCGATCACTAAATACCGGACGCTGGTATAGAAGTGGGGCCTGAATGTTCTGCTCTGGGTTTGATACACTTCCCCGTTTAGTCACAAGCTCAGGCTGAGGCGCCAGTCTTCTAGATGGTTTCCCCCCTCATTCCAGCGGGAGACTTTCTGACATCTTGGCATGGGGCCCATCATTCGAGCGCTTCCAGTAGCTAGCTTAGGTCACAAAACACTGTATTCCAAGGAAACTATGACACATCCCTACCCACATCTAGCTCAGCCGCCATTAAACATGGTCTGTGCGAGACCGGTCAACACCAGCCTTGACCAATACCCTTCACCATAGCAATCACTGATTCGGGGCAGCCCTAATCCGTACATGCGAAATAATACCTTAGTCAGATAGAAATCTACCTAGGAAAACGGCCAATTTGGCCATCGTCGCATTCCCCAAAATTGCGAACCAGTTCAACTTGAACTCTTCTCAAGCTATTACAGCCTCCAACAAAGGCCGGACGAACCCCAGCCGGTGATAAACAGGTGTATTCAGCAAACAAAAAGCGAATTCATAGAAATAGGGTAACAAAAAAAAAATATTGCCGATCTCGGCTGGTTAGCGGCCTGTTTTGGCTGCTCCTGTTGAAGATACTTGTACCCGCGGTTTCATGCTTCTCAGCCCCAGATACCTGTAGTGTAGCCAATATCGTTAGAAAACGAAAATAAACCGTTACTGCCGGCTCTTTTCCAGGAAAGGCGTTCTTGTTGGGTATTGGCGAGGGAATTTCAGAGGATTAGAAAAACTGGGCCGGAAAACAAGAGAAAGTTGAAAAGCAAAAACGGCATTCAAAGATCAATGGTTCTCAATAATTTCAGTCTTCATTCTCTCCACTGGGGTGAGTCTCATGAGCCCCTTTATACTATAAATCTACGGCCAAACGATAATTTCCTCGGTCCACAGGCAAAACTCGATGACATTACGAAGTTTCTTCGTCTACTACCCATAGTCCACCCAGCCATCCGACATTACTCAACCCCTAGCCTATTTGGGTAGAGAGTAGATTGTGGGGGCAGGATTTTCACGAACGACCGCCAGGGCTTCACCACTAATCTACAAGTAAACTAGCTCACAGTCAGGGTTACCTGGTGGAAAATCTTAAGCCACACTTTATTTTGACCTCCTGGCCGGAAAGCAAGCTCTTCCGGATTGTGTACCCGTGCTATTGTGCCGGGGGGCGGCGCAAAACCCACCCCTCCCTGGATAAACTCGGATACCGGTAGCCTTAACCGTACCGGTGGCGAAAACAAGGATGGACATGGTTATTGGGTGGGCCGGGGAGTAAATTGTTACAGTTAGGGTTCCGAATCAGTAGTGTAATAATTGATTCTCTTTAGTCATCCACCCAGTTTCTTCGGGCCTGTTTGGTTGGGATGGCTCCATTCCTTTGTCTCGTAAAAATGACGGTTTCCCTTCGGTCGCCAAAGAGGCGAACGGAATGGCTGCTTGGCAGCGACAGTTTAGCAGTTGATTCAAACATGTTTCCCCTAAAGCGGACGGTACCAAATTAGCAACAGCCGTTCCTACAAGTACAGTACTCATCCCAGGCAAGAAGTACCCGAAAACAGGGATTAAAAATATATATGGGAGGGCCCCTGCAATTATCTGAGCGCCCATACAAACTCAAAACGCGTATTTTCGAATACTTCTTGCCTAGGACGAGTATAGTATAGGTCAACCATTGCACAACGGAGCAATCCTGAACAAAAGAATCAAAATGAAACACCACCTTCATGGGTACGTATGGTGGAGATTGTAACACCTTGAAAGCATGTCTGGAAGTAAGCGGTGGTATAATAATCCCAGTAGTAGAGGACTACATTAGGAACAGAGATAGCGTAGGCAAAGGGAAGCGCGAGTATGTATAGAGGAGCACAGAAGTGTGGACGGGAGAACGTTCTATCCCATGAACGGATGTATAGGGCATATGCGGAGACATATGGCTATCACATGCATAAGCAGAGTTTTCCTACTTAGGGTGAACCGTAGCTAGCGACCTCCATAGAGAATACAACTGCAATATCTCCTCCGTCAAACACACCCGAGGAGGAATTGTGCCACCTTCATCAGTAAGTGTAGGATCATAACACCTTATTAGATTTTCAAGGAAGAGGCGGAGGCAGGCAAAAAAATTTAATTTTCACTTGGGATAAAGTCGTTACATAGGTTTGACTAATGAGCTTTTAATGCACCTAGCTGATGTCGAGTTATCTGCAACCCCTCCAACTCCAGTCGCACGGAATAGAAATACAAGTCATACAACCGAAATCTGAACATATGACATAATTCATGCAATTCTAATTATCTCTGAAATCGAAACCCTTGCAAAATGTTCGCAGCGTCCCTCCTGATGGGTTGCCTATTGTTCCGATTTCCGATATATCGTCCACTTTGAGCGCTCGTATCGCTTATTTAGTCTAGTCTGTGTTCGGCTACTGGCTATTTTAGTACCATCGGAGATTTAGATACCCTCCGGTGTTTGGGTTGTAGCCGGGACCATGGTGCTCGTTAGGATCCCACCCTGCATTGGGAGTTCGCCTGGCACTAGTACCTCGTCCTGTAAGTGGCTTTGGCTTAATGCTTGGATCTTGCCTCAAATGCATGGTAGGACTATTTTGGTTTCTGCCGCCTCCCATAGTCCAGGTATTAGGCTTGGCCGGCTGGGTTTTCAGAGAGGTCTTATCCGAACCTGCTCCGCCGGGAAAGGTAGGTTCACCAATGGGCAATTCTTGGCGTAGTTTCATTGGGAATTGACCCGGAGGCTTTCCGTATTTCCTTTGGCGTCTGTTCGGTCGGCTAGAGGGAATTTGGTTGGTTGAGGTCTGCAGGTGGGAGAGGGCCTGTGATGGCTCTAGGACCCAGCAGTGGGTTCTTGTTAGCACCCCCGTTTTGTATTAGGTTGAGTTTTGGTATTCGGGGTTCTACTTTTGAGATAGGTTGTTTGGGACCCCCAAACAGTTTTTCCTCCCTTTACCCCAAAATCTTCCGACACAGGGGCATGGAAATTGTAAGGCATTGGTTCGGATTTCTGGTTCCTGGCCTCGACTATGGAGCTCCTAAAAGAAGCTGCATCTGATTGTGTGACTAGAGGAGCATCAATTACGCTTTTCCGGGCAGTATAAATACCAACCCTTGGCGATCATGCATCTGTCTTTGAGACAGCACCTCCCAAGATGCACCGATAATTGGGTTACCTTCTCTTCCTTTTTTTGGTCTGTCATGCGTAGTTAGTGCATTTTCCCGCATTTTTCTGAAGATGCTCCAGTCGCAATTTTGTATCGTTTCAACACGACCATCTCGGCTATTTCCATTCCCCGCCGCGATGCCCCCCAACCATTCATTACTCAGCGCACCCATCACAGCCAATTTTCCAAAAGCGAGAGACAAGTATATTGCGGAAAACACATGAAGAAAGGAAAGGAATGACAAAGGAGACCGATGATAGAACAAACACTGAAAAGAAAAATACAAGAACTCCATCGTAAGATACCTAGTGCCGGATTGAGATGTTCCACTGCCGGAGGCTTTTGGTGCCGATGCCGCTGCCCTTGCCGGGGGGATTGTTACCGCCGCTATATCCCGTATGACAATGAGGGCGCGTGGGTGTCCTGGGTGGTGGGTGGGCAACGAAGAACGCGAGGTGTGGAAAGCAAGGAAGCAAGGAAGCATGGGGATCTCGTAGTTCCAGGGGGAGGGAGAGGTATAAGTATGGGAGGGTTCACGGACCCCGCATGTCTGAGCTAGGACCCCGCGCTGGCTGAGCAACCGGATATACCTTTTTCCGATGTTCCCCCCGAGCTGGTGCTCCCTTGCACTGAGCGCTACCCATTACGCTTTGCCCAATTGGCAATGGGTTACTTCAACCCGCCATTAAGGCGATTCTCAGGTTCTATTGTGAGTATTGACTTTAATAAAGAAATTCCGACATTCGCTGTTGGGAATGCTAACTCTTATACCCCATCTTGGGGAAAGCTCCATTTGCCGAAGTACCGACGGGATACTTGAGCCCCAGAGAGGAATAACCTTTTCCCTGCACGTAACTCATATATCACACATCCCATGGACCAAATGTCAACCAAATTCGTTTAGTACGAGGTTTTACGATTGGAATCCAGCTCTAGAACTTCCGGAGTGCTGCCCACTGGAGTTGACATAGGAGTGTGGAAGGTTGTAGTATCGTAGCTTGAGCTAAGGTCCGCTTCGCCACCCTGGAATCCCTGAGTTTAACCCACACTGGACATGGAGACAATTTTCTTTTCTGTGCATTAGTCAGCGCTCTGCGATACGGCATAGTTAAGGCCTGTGTTTAGCAGTGAAAACCATACCACGGGCTTTAGACCCAGGTGAGAAATCTCCTGTTGATGAATCCTAGGAACTCCACAAATAATGGCCTGCTCTAAAGGAACTAGCCATTAAATAACAACAGGGGTATCCGCTATGGGGATAGGCTGCCGGCGGAGTGAATTCCCCTTGGGGTGAGAACAGAAACCTTTGCCAATATGGGGTGTAGTCTCTTCTCAGTCATCTTGACTGTGCGATCATGACCTGTGGTTTCTTGGATTTGTTTATAGACCTTCCGAAACCGCTTCTTTCAAGTTCCCCACAATTGCTGCAATCCTTCTTCACTCCCTCATTTCGGCTTTTTGCTTTAGCTATATATGCCTGACATGATCCTGAATGAATTCGGCTTTGAGTTTACACCATATAATCAAATCCGATTAAGTCTTTTCTATGTTTTGGGGTTGAGGCTTTTGATCGGATATGAGGAAAAACGAATGCAATTTACTATAGAGACAAGATGAGAGAGCGGTAATGTGAAGAAGTAAAGACTGATGATCGTATAAGACAAGAGGGAAATACATTGTGCTTTTATCTTAGAGAAATAATATCAAAGGAAAGCGACTAGAAAAACTTTTCCTCCACATGATACAAGTAACTCATAGTTGTAACAGGAGTGCCCCAGATGTTGATGGTGAGACGAGACGAAACATAAACTAATGTAGGACTGATACTAGGAAATGAAACATAAATCAACAGCGTAGTTCCAAAGGTTTCAAGAGAGGCTCTTCGGATCAAGGGTCTTAGGTGAGCCGAGAAAGTTGAAATGCAGAGCCAGAACTAATAAACGTGGATCGACGACGACAGCGATATGGCTGCCACGAAACACGGCGAGTGACGAGCTATGAAACTAAACAAAACCCCAAGTAACTCACAAGGAAAACGATCGCACACTGAGGAGCTTGGAAAATCTTTTCGCTAACAACAACCACAATCAACGATACCTCCTCTCAACTAGCTAACAGCGATCACAGGAATATCTATCCACCACAAAGATATCATGTCTATCCATGAGGCACCATGCTGGTCCATGTGAGTCTCCCTTTGCCCCGTGAGCACTCCCGGGCTAACAAAAGAAAAACAAATGCCACTGCTCACAACATCTGCATATGTTTCCCTTCAGGTGTGCAACCCTCTTACAACCGTTTCGCTTTCTTTCCGGCTTTCCTTATAGCCGCTCCGCCTGCCTTCCGATGACTGTATTCCCCCACGGGAAATGCTTTCCACAAGCACACCCCCGAAGAGCTATCCTAACAGCAAAGAAAGTATCATCAGAGTATGGCGAGCAGCATCATTTCCCTACGAGCACGATAATGGTCAATGAGAAATGGGAGTAAAGATTTGTGAAGAGTTGCGAATTTAGTGCAAAAAGAAATTCATAGTTAACCTATCTCTCTCGTGAGGGGAATTTCCCAAACAGTTGTAATATATACACTACGTAATGGTGACTCAGACTCTGGGTCGTGGTTCGCCTGGTGAGGGGTCTCGCCTCGGTGAACGTGGTTTTTTCGTTCTACCCTCTTCTGGGGTCCCTTTTCTGGATCCCAGGGACGATTGTCTCGGCTCTCTGCTGCGCCCGAATTCGCTACTCTATCTCTCAGTAGCACCTCCTCCGTTGTGGCTTCTCCGCTAGTCTTGGCTGTTCCTTTGCCTTCCACCCAATCAAGAGAATTCCGGTCACCCTTGCCCAGCTTTAATTATCCGAGCTTTCACACGTGCGCTGTAGGTTTAGCTAGACTAGGTTACAAACCATAGTCCCCTGATTATTGGCTGCCGGTATGCCAAGGAAACAATGATCACCCTCCCGCTTTCGCTGCCACAAAGCGGAGGAGAGATCAGGCAGGGCACACGCCACCAGCCATAGCCACAGCCAGCACTGATTCTGGGTTGTCCCCAATCCCTGTGCTACGGAGGGCCTGAGTCAGCTGGAACTCGTTACTAATCCTACCCTAAAGAGAATGCCAATCTGGACTCTTTCCATGACCAGCTAAATGGCTACTCTTCTGAAGCTGTTGGGGTCTCCAACGCGGGCAGGACCAATCCCGGCGGGTCGCAAGCACAGGTATTTGACAAGTGAAAAGAGAGTTCGGCGGAATGGGGTAGCAAAAAATATTCCTGTTCTCAAGTGGTCAGGGGCTGGTTTCGGTCGTTCCCCGGCAGAGGACAGAATTGCGGCTTCGTTTGAAAGGCCCTTTCTACCGATCTAAAAGATATAACTCCTGTGAAGGGTTACTTTGTGGAAATCCTCATGATGGTTCACACTTTATTTTAATCTCCTTTGCTAGAAAACGAGCACTACCAGATTATCCGACCTTGAGGACAAAATTCACAGACCCACCCGTTTTACACCAAAGATGGCCATCTTCACCTCATATCATAAAACAACAGCCTTCTCGCTTTGCAAAAAAATTTAAAATTCCCTAGAGTCTTTAGGGGTCTCTGGTTGTTATCATTTATATCCGAGCGGCCAGCTCTCTCAGTTAGTGCACATTGCACAATACTAGAAATGGTGGAAGTGGGCACATGGTACTTCTGATATGGCCCGGGTTGTCATATTATAAAAAGTACTTGAGAACAGTACATACATTTCAAGGAAATTGAATCTTATCTCAAAGCACTTAACCTTCATGGTAGAATGGGTAAAATCTCATAATTTCTAACTCGACAGTTTAGACAATTCCTATGCTATAGATTGATCTTATTGGTTTTATATTACCTTTGGGTGAGTTGGGGGTCTTAGGAATCAGCCGTGTTGTGTAAAATTGGGGGGGGGGCAAGATCACAGGGTACAGGTGCTCGAATCAGTACAAAAAAACCAACCCTTCAACAAACTCTTTGCAAATGTCTCTAGAGGTATGGTATAGGAGTATAGCATCTTCTTATAAGATTTTGAAGGAAATGAACAGTGCAGACGGGAGAAATTATTTGCTTTTTACTACTGATAAAGGCATCAAATGGATTTGACCAATAAACCCTTCACACACTGAGCCAATCACTATCTGCCTGCAAATCTTCCAACTCCAGTCCCCCGGAGTAAAAATATAAATTCCATAGCCGAAATCCAGACATATAAGCTAAGTCCTGCGATCCCAACTAAGGCTCAAAAAACTGGGACCCTTCACAAAGCAGCCCCCCCGTGCTTCCCCGGGTGTCTATTTCCCTTCTCCACCGTATACCCTCCACTTCCAGTGCTTGCATGGTTTCCCTGGTCTAGTCTGTGTTCGGCTACTAACGGCCTAAATTCCGTCCGAGATTTCGACTTCTGGTGTTTGGGTACCGGTTAGCATTATGATTGTGGTTAGGATTTCGGTCGGAATTGGGAATTGTCGCTGTAGTCAGGTCCTGCCTCGCATTAAGGTTTTGTCTAAAGTTCGGATATCGCACTGAACCGGTGGCTGCGCCAATTTGGTTTCGGAGGTCTGCCCTTGTGGGAGCAGGAGGTTTCCTTAGCTAAATTGTCGGGATTGGCCCAGCTAAACCTCCTCCACGGGGTTGTGCAGGCTCACCGGTGGATAATCTTTGACGTAGGTTCATCGATGATGGAGGTGTGGGTTTTGTGGGCTTTCGTTTGCATATGTTTAGCTGAGTCGTTTGTCTCGGGGGTGGATTTAGAATTATTTTCACGGTCGGGGTATGGCCTTGGGGGATTGCATACACGTAGTCTAAGACTTAGCAGTGAATTCGTGTTAGTCCCAGGTTGTGGGAGTAGAGTGAGTGAAGTGTTCTAAGTCCTACCTCGGCGAGTAGTTGTTCTCACTCGTTTGGGGCTCTTGTGATGAGTCCCAAGGATATTACGAGACACAAATCTTGATTTCCAGGGCCCCGTTGGAACCGGTAAGCCCTCAGTTGTGGCTGTATCTGATAGAGTTACTATTGAAGTATCGAATGAGCATTCCGGGATAGGGAGGTTACCGTGGACCTTCGATCCTGTATTCCCCTGTAAATCTGTATCCCCGGGGATGTACTTTGTGCCTTCTGGTGTCATCATGTTTCTTTTAGGGGTTTTGTTCTGTTCGCTGTGTGTAGCCGGTCTGCCCTCGCGCTTCCGGCTCAGGGTGCTCCAGTCGGAACTTTCTGTCGCCTCCCCTTTATCATCTCCACCCCCTGCATAGCCACACCTGAGGTCCGTTAGCCACCGATACCCCAGCGCCCGCGTAGCGGTAGGACGATCCCCGGGTTGTATTGCGAGCATGGCCCTTAGTAAAGAAATTCCGGTATTGTTTGCTGGGGGTGATAGCACCCTTAGCCTCTCTTCCGGGAAAGGCCATGCCCCGGAGAAGTAACGACATAATTGAAACTCCGATACGAATAACTTTGTCCCTACAAGTAACTCATATATCACACATCCCAGTGACCAAATGTCAACAGTATTCTGAGTTCGAGGTTTCCCTATTGGGGTCTAATCCTAGAACCTCGGGGGCTGTACACCGGGATTGACACTTGGGTGTGAAAGGTTGTTGTAGCTTGAGCCAGGATCCGCTTCGATACCCCGAAATCCCCAAGTTTGACCCACACTGGGGATATGGAAACTACAGAAATGTTCTATGCATTTGTCAGTGCTCTGCAATGCGACATTGTTAAGGGTGGTGTTTTCGCGGTCGGAACCATACCGCAGGCTTTAGATCCCGATGAGCTATTCCCTGTTGATGCATCATTTTGTGAGCCTCAAGTATCTGTTTTGAGATATTTTGAACAGTTTCTTGTGGTAGCGGGGTACCGATGTGCTTGGTAAGGTCGCCTTCTTTGAGATATTCCATTGGGATATATAGGGTCTCGGGCTCTTCGAACCATCCTAGGAACTCTACAAATAATGATGGATGCTGCAATAACTAAAATTTAGACAACAAGAGCAACCTGTAGGGGTAGGAGACTGCCAGTGAGGTGAATTCCTTCTGGGGTGACAACACAAACCTTTGCTAGTATAGCCATCGCATGGAGCTCCCTTGAATAATGGATCTCGGCGTGCGGCCTCTTATCAATCGTCTTAACAGCGCGGTAGTGTCCTATGGTTTTTTTGCACCTGCTTAGACAACTCGGAAACCTCCCCTCCCGAGTTCTCCACAATTGCTCCAATCCTCCTCCACTTTGTGATTCCTACTCTTCGCTTGCGCTACACATCTCGTGTGCCTGACGGTCCTGAAAGAATTCCGTTTGGAGCTTATACCACTCAACCAGATCGGATTGAACCTTGTCCATATCCCGGATCCCGTGCTCCCTGAATCTCGAACCCGCTTTGAATTAGCTCAGGAAGTTGAAATCTAAGGGCAGAATGAGGGCGGCAAGTGAGAGAGATGGGAGTGGAGAATTGCGGGTTAGAAGAGCTGGGGCAGTGGAAAAGGTGCCAACTTATCGCTCCCTCTATTAAGAGCTCCCGGACAACCCTAACATTCATACCACATCGCTTAGCTATGACGCCGAGAGGGACGGGATTACCTGTTGTACTACCGGTTAAGACTGCCGTAGAAACTCGTATAACCGGTATACAGGAAAACTGATGGTCACACTCCAATTGGCCAATACAATAGATCCTGGTCGCAAATCGACCCTCCGATTAGGCACAACCCTTGCACGCTGGCCTTGGTCGCATACCGACTTTTGCCGGTTTCTACGGGTTCCCAAATCCGACATTCATCTTGTTGCAGGAAATAAAAAAACCAATGGCGCGAAAGGTGCGATAGTAAACGAATCCTAATATCTTCACTTAAGTTTTTCTGAGCGACAACTCAATGCTGGCAAGCCCAACGGTGTCATTGGTTGCAAGGTGATGGCATCTACATAGATCTCAACCAGGACAGTTTTCTCATCATAGATGTTGTTAACGAGGGCCTCGACATCCTGTTTGCTTCCTATAACTCATCATTTGTTTTAGAATCCAAATCCGGAGCACGAAATTCATACCTTGGTTGAACTGCACAACAATCAGCTTGCAGCCGGATGACCTAAATTTAGAGTACATCGCCTGGCAGTACTTCATCACTTCACGCCAGAAGCGACTGGTGTTAAGTTAATGACAACCCTGGCACCACCGCTGATGAGGCCCGGTAGGACCTCCGCTCCAATAGACCCGCCGCCAGCACCAATCATCAAAACATTTTTATTTTCAAAATTAACACCTGACTAAAAAATGTTAGTAAAATCTGTGTAGCTGACCGCTCGAGTATTGCTTACCTGGGCGGCCTGTTCCAAACAATCCAAACACAATCCAGTTAGCTTCTTAAAATATTCCCACCCGTTATCTTCCTTTCTCTTCAAATGCAGGAATGGAATGCATTCGACACGACCCTTGCGGGGAGACTGGGTCTTTTGCCTCCAACTTCTCTGTTTGTCTTGGCACCCTGCACAGACATCTGAGCTTCATTCATAGCCAAACCGCGGAAGATATTTACATAGAGGGTCTTGATTTGTACCTGGGACGATTTAGAAATATTGTGTTATTGCTCGATAATCTTGTAAACCTTGGCCAAAGCGTTCCGAACTTCAGTTCGGTCGCCATATTCAAGGCTCGTTTCCCGATCAGTCTGGTTAGGAGATTTTAGTGTGAAAGCTAGACGGTTGAGAGTAGTTTCTACACCAAAATTTCCTAACCAGACGGATTCGGAAAAGGGCCCTCAGTGAGCTTTCCTCCGGTGGCCATTTCCTTAACATAATCTTCAAGTTTTCGAATGCTGGCTGCGGCACTTGGGAATATTGTATATTGCTCTTGGAATCAATGGTGGTCTGGGGCACGGTTAGATACCGAACGTCTTTGTACACCGGAGCTGCCACGAGGACCCCTTGGCAGTTAGCGATAAGCTGGTAACCGAGATCCTTGGCTAGGCGATATGTTTCGCCGCGCTTTGCAGGGCGATTCTCGATATGATATTGCATTAACCCCACTAGGGTAGGATTTGATGGGTTCATGATTGGAATGCATTGTGACACAATCTCTTGGTTGATAAGCCTGAGGCGGCCAAAGATGATGTCAAAGTACATGTTAAGCGCATCTTGTCAAGTCCAGTTCCACGACGAATCGCGAGCCTTAACCTTCAGCGGGGAGAAGGAGGGTTCGATACCGTAGGTGTAGAATTCCGCGTGTTCAACATCCCACAAGTCAATCTGTGCTTGGAGAAGCTTATTGGCCTATTGTGACCCTACAAACACCTTTTCGCCCTATCGGAGATCCATCTTAAGATATTGTGCAATCAGCTCCAATTGCTGCTTGAACAGTGCTCGGTGGTCATTGGTCAGGACGCCAATTGCCGCAGGATCCATCATCATTCCACTAGAAGAAGAGCCGGCAGCGGTGCCTCCAGCTGCATGCCCCGAGATCGATACTCCAGCGCTAGCAGCATACTTTGTTACAGCATCATTTAAAAATGCCTTTGCGTCGCCCTGCTTCCGAGTCTTTCTGCGCGTTCTATTGTTATAGCCAGCATCAAGGCGCTATCCTGTCTGCCGGATTGTAGACCGTAGCGATCGGTAGGGTACTTTCTGGCTGTGGTAATATTAAAGCCACCGGGAATCTTGGGAGAGATCATGTGGGCAATCATAGAGCTAGATTGCCTGCCGAGCTGTCCGTTGAAAGTTTTGTGCACGGCGTCTCCCGGGTCGTAAGGAGATGTGTCTTCTGGTTTTTCGGGGATGTTGCCCAACTACCTTTGTAAATCGCAGGTCCCACCCCGTTAGCACAACCAAAAAATAAGATACAGAGAAAGAAAGAAGGGAATTACCCTGCGAGAATCTCATTCTGCAACGTACTCTTCCCACTCACCAGACCCCCGACGGCTTTTGAGAGTGGAATTTCGGAAAGTGGTTTTTCAACTTCTGAGAAATAAGAGATCGGAAAACATTAACATCTTGAACTGGTTAATCTCCGACCGCCGCCGCGAGCCCAGAGGAAGCTGGTGAAGCTACTACTGGAGGAGCAGCACCTGCGGCAGATGAGGAAGAGGCTGGAGGGAGTGATGAAGATTCTGCGAGCCTCTCCTCCTCCTCCCCCTCTTCCGCCTCCTCAACGGGCTCACCATCGTAGTAAATCTCTTTGGCGTCTTTATTGTAACAAAGAATCTGACGTAAAACGGTGAAGTGAGAGGGTCGTTATTGTCTTCTTTCTCCTGAAACTTGACCTCCCTTCCTTTGGCTATTTTCTCCTCTTCCGCCTTTATTTTTTGTTCACCTAGCCTCTTTTTCTCCTGTGGTAGGTGGGTTCTCGCGAGCTTACGCTCTACCATAGCCCAGGATTAATCTTCAAGACCACAGTTTCTCCCGCTCAACCCGTCTCGGTATCGTTAGTCTCAGCCACTCACAGAAAGCGGGAACTCCGACAAGTTGCGCTGGGGTATGGCTGATAGCTATGCTTAACACGAACCCGCTTTGCAACTTAGTATCCCACGACTGGTGTTATTCTCCTTAGTCCCAAACCTCTCCTCATTCTCATGTGTATCCCCCAACCCCCTCTCCATATCCCCATTCTTCTTTTCAATAGCGGGTGTCAACTCTCCAGCCTGTGGTGACTAGTTGCCAAAGGTGCCATGTGGGAGCGCGTCAAGTCGCTCAGGAGTTTGAACACGGGGCGAAGCGGGCGGATTATCCGGGGACTCAACAGCCCGAGACTCAAGAACACTCCGGCCGTTGGATGAAATAGCACTTAGTGGAACCAGTGCCTTAAGCAACGCGCTTTGAGAAGCAGCAGCCAGATCAGAGGCCAACCTCTCCCGTGACAGTGGAGTTGTACCAGTAGAGGCACTGTTCGATTTCAAGGGTGTCCAGGCAAAAATGTTCTGGGTGAACTAGGTAAGCGCATGGACCCCGGCCAGCCGACAACGGTAAGGTACTACGAACCGCGCTCCATAACAATAAGGTATGTTCTCACGGTATCCGGGGCTGGAACGGAAGGTGGATGGGATTAGTAGGAGACGTAGTAACCGAGTGTGCTAGTCGAAACAAATAATCTGGCAAGTGTCCGGTTCGCTGACACTTCTAGGGAGGGAGTGTGAGTGTTGCCATCTATGCCTGTGTATACAATGTGCAATTGATTATTATTTTTAGCTAAACTCAGTAAAGCAGCGCTCAGGGGATAAGTAATTACGTGGAGGGAGTACACACATAAAGTGTTAACAAGAACTTCGACCCCGGGACCCTTGATCAGAATCGATTGTGGAGGTAGAGCCATTGAATCGTGTTGGAATGCTTGCGTGCCTTCCTTAAGAAAAGAATCCACGCATCTCTTACTTAATTATCCGCTGAGAGATTGTTCACTAAAAGAGAATTGCAATGGTTGATTAGAAGAGAGGAAGAGGAGACGAGGCCTCTGTAAATTAGTCAGGCTATGAGATCCAATTAATGAATCCATAGATTGCACAGATGGAGAAGGAAACGGTGACAGAGGGCCAGTAAGTACAAACCTAACGACTTGGAGGGTTGAACATGCTGTGTCCTCGATTGTTCTTGGAATATCTTTGGAAAAGGGGTTCGATGATTGAGTAGTAGTGATTAAGAAGAAGGGGGGGGGGGGGTAGGACTGAACACTATTAATCAGTACAGATGGGAAAAGTGGTAAAATGATTGAAGGAAGAAGAGAGTGGAGAGCGAGAAACGTGGAAAGAAGTGAGAAAAGGAGAGTGAAAAGGAATGTGCCGAGCCAGAAGCCAATGATAAGAGAAGGTAAGGAAAGGAAGGTTTCCCGAGGATTAGGGATGGAATTGGCCAAGCAATCTTGTACCTCCATCTTCCCGCCGATGCATAACTTGATGCCCTGAGCGGAACTTCCATGGTGGTGATATTTATATATATGACTTCGCATCCAGACCTACTTCCCTTCATCTTCTTTCAATAAGTTAGCTAGCTAAGGGTTCCATGGAGGAAAGTTCAGCAGGTCTCGGCTATTCTCTTTTCCTCTGCTCTTTCGGTTTCTTCTATCGGGTTTTTATGTGTGCCGGCCCTTGTGTGTTTTTTGTTTTTATTTGCAGGGTTCAGGGTGTGCCAAGGTTAATTTGGGGGTTAATAGTTAAAATGCTTAAGGGAAAAGGTTAGGTGGCTTTAGCAAGCTGGATTTAGGCATCAGCCAGATATCCCTCCAGTTCTGTTGCTTCGCTCTACTCAAGTTGAGGACAACTGAATGAGGGATTATCTGAGCACTTTGTTGAGAAATCTTCATTTTACCCATCCTTCAGTTTCAGGTTCGATTGCCTCAATCAATAGCATAACACATTTGTGGCTATGTCTGATGGGGTCTGCTACAATGATTTTGGAGTTTGCGTTTCATTGAGACATATAGCTTCTAACCAGATGTCTTCATTATTTCGGCAATGCTCGCAACCTTGGAGGAGAGGAGCTTCTCCGGATTGCTTCCATTAGAGAAATAACCCCCCCCGTTTATGGTCAAAATCCACCCTAGATAGCCGAAGGTGAAATATAAAATATTGAAAAAAGAAATATGACGAAGGCGGGTGATCCCCGTTGTACAGAACCTCTATTCAAGTCCGCTACCAAATTAGCCACCACCCAATTAGCCACCACACCGGGCAAAGAATGGACGTTGGGGGATTGGTGGTTGATCTTGGACAACCTTGTATAGAGATCCTTTCCAATAGAGTACTCTAGTCCAGGGGCTTCTTTCATGATCTAGGGTTTCTTCAGACAATCCTCAGCTCTCAGTCGATCCTCCGGAATTGGCTGCACAATGTCGCCGAGGAGGGAGAGACAGGGTATACTGAGGCCAATGTTGTCAAGGAGAAAGAGGTAGGAGAGTACAGTCAGGCGTACCTTCATACCTCGAAGTGGTCATCGAATAAGAGATTGCTACTTGCGAACATCCTGTATAGGACACACCCCAGGAACCAGATATCTCCCCTGTTCGTCTTCTCTTTTGATGTGTCACAGACGTCGGGTGCCATGTAACCCTCCAGTCTGCGCCCCTGGTTTTTTTTTCAAGAATGTTGAGGGGTTTGAGTGGGATGCGCTTTGAGATGCCGAAGTCACCGATTTTACCATTGGATCATGGGGCTAATTCTCTAGACGGCAGAGGAATATGTTCCAGTGACTATTAGGTTTTGATCGCGGCGGTTCAGGAGCGATGGGCACATTCCTTTGAGCCTGTGCGATCCCCGGTGGCGATGCTCTGAATCGTGATGATACTCGCTAATAGCTCTCTGGCACTGTTGAATTCGCCAAACCCCTCTTCAGTTTGTATCTTGCCCTAGTTGAATGAGCTGAGGTAGCCTTTTGGATCAATTGCTATGTCACAGGTAATTGAATCAACCCCAAATCTATGGCGCTTTGGATTTAGCACTATCTTTGCTCTCGCCTTCTCAATATCTGCAAAGTTCCTCATAATCTCTTCCAACCCTACCAGCAGAAACTATAGGAGCGCCTTCAACTGTCCTAGTTAAATGGCTTGAAGTTCTCTCTTCAAGTACGACAACTGGTACAGAATTTTCATATTCCCACCTTGATTCTCTTAGCCTTAGGTTTATTTCTTTCCCCCCATTTGAAGTATCATTAATTATTCAATTGGTGCTCAAGCACAGCTGATTCCCCAATTTTCGTCCATCTTCATGTACATCGTAACCCAAATCAGGTTACCCTAGTAATTAATAAATAAGAAAATCACCAAGGTCCATATCCTGCTCATCAATGCCCTAGTCAATTATCGTGTCTTGAAGAAAAAATTATTGCCATCATAACCTGAATGAGGAAAAAGAGAGAAAAAAGAAAAAAGAGCAAATCAACAGAGACCACAGTAGGCACCTGGGGTCCACCCCATGCTTTGACAGCCCGTAGACCCGCCAACTAACTAATTCTGTGATCATACCATTCTCCTCCTAATATGCATCATAGTCGGAGTTTTTTCGTTTCAAACTCAAATCGTGCTCATCAAAGGATCACATTGATGGATTGGCTAAGAGAAGAGCCTCCATCAGATTTTCCACTTCGGGGTCAAGCGGTTTCGGCTTATTTCCACTCCCTGATGTACTACCATCAGAGAGCTTCCGGAGTCGATGCTTGGACCGACAGTAGTTCAAATATGCCACACTAATCTTGTCAACAATCCCAGCCCCCAGATGCTCCTTGTTCAGCTCAGGCATCATCCACGGCCAATACCATTTACCATGGTTTCCACGTGTATAGAATGAGGGACCTGGCAAGCTATTATATCCCTCAATCCAGAGTTGGCAAGGGGCACAACTCAGTTTTGACACGGTAATATAAGTGAATGCGGGCACCCCTCCCCAGTTCTCGGTAGGACTACCACTATAGGAACCCTGTCCCCCCTCCTTTCCTTCCTCTACCTTCCTTCTCCCCCACTTACTTCTACTTTTCTTGACCACAATTTTCCACCCACCATGGTCCTCCTTATTCTCACTCCTCTTCACACTACTCAAATCTCGTATTGCAAAACCCTTGCGCTGGTGGGCCAAAAATTGAATGAGTGCACATTCACAGTGCACACCGGTCGGAGTGTTTGGCGCGCTTGGTTCAGATTCAGATTGAAGAGGATATTTGGAGCGGACGTCAGATTGTGATTTGCGATGAAATATTCGTTTCCAATGATCGTGAGATTGTGATTGAAGTATTCCAAAGGACTTTGCGTGGGTTAGGGAATGTGAGAACTTTTGGTTTGTAGGCTGGGATGGGGGGTGAATCTCAGAGCATAATTGTTGATTGGAATATTTTCGATGAAGCTCTTCAGCTTCTTTTGTAGGCCATGTCGCTCCAAACTTATAGAAATCTTTAGCTATCTCATGAATAACTTCACGCCATTCTGCCACTGTTTCTGGAAGCTGCACCATAGAAGGCTGAGGAGAGGGAACAGACACAATCTCCAACTGGCATTGCAGTGCATCTTGAAGTCGGGGGGAATGAGCAAAGTAGATTAGGTTTTGAATGTGGTCATGTTGGCTGGTGAGCTTTTTGAGTGCATGGCGTAGGTGGAAGATTTTAGTTGGATCAGAGGCTATAAGTCCACAGAATTAGTAGGTAGAATATAATATTGCGCTTAACTGACCAAAACTTACCGATTGAAGAGGCAAGATTTTCACAAAAGCCGTTATGATCCTGCGTAAGACATTGAACTCGTCGAGTGGCCCCCTCTAACAAGGCATATAACTCTCGCCAGTGTTCGATATCCTTGTTTCCCACAGTGGTTTTCACATCATAAACATTATGAGCACAGTTGAGGGCCCGAAATGCTGTCTTCAACTCATTCTCCAATCCTATCAAATTCCCACCACGAACAGCCTCCAACTCGCGTATAAAGAGGGTCAACCTTGGTAACCACTTCTCCGTCCTGCTACGATTTTTGATTTGCGCATAGTCGTATACGTACTTAAAAATTGCCAGTTGACGATCTCTCCCAACGTCAACTGGCATACCAGGTGATTGTCCTTTAAAATTTCTCCATTGGTCTGGGTTTTCTCCTTTTAACCTATGGGTTGCAAACTCCCGGCCTAATTGTTGCAGCATCACCCAGAGTCGCTTAAGATGCCCAGGCAAAGACTGCTTCACAGGACCATTTTCTGCGATCGTTAAACATATCTTTTGCGCCCCTATCTTTAACTGCAAGGCAATTGCAATAACCTGGTGTTCTGCTTCGGAAACAGATAGGCTGGCGAATGCATCTAGAAGTGGAAACGTCCTCCTTATCCCCTCTTCATCATCAAGCATACCACCAACCATGCCAGCCCCTGAAAACTGCTTATAACGATCAATATGATCGTGATTGGTACCAACTACCCCGGCCATCAACGCCACCATGGTATGGGGTTCCACAAGAGGTGGCATGATGAACTGGATGTGCTTTTGGGATTTGATCGAGCAATTTCTTGGGAAATTTTATCAATCTCGCTTGAGGCTTGCTTCTGCCACTTTCCTTAATATGCGTTTCTCATTCAGTATCGCAAGTGCGAGATGTGAGGAACTGGGGGGAGAGGCAAGCGTACGAAGGTAATGCGGTTCTTTCAACCACTAATGTTGTATTCTCAGGTACTAATTGTTTCCCTCAAACCTGCCCCAGTATGACAAGTATGAGAAAAAGTAATATCGAAATCTAGAAGATTGGATAGAGGGAGCTCGCGAATACTGATTGTCGGAAAATTGATGAGGAGAATAGAAATTTGAACAAGGCCAGCTGGCACACAGGACTGGGCTAATTGCAATCTGTCATAGTGACGTGATAGTTTGTTGTCAACATCATGTCATACAGGCATCCATGTGGCAACTCAAAAAGCTGTCTTTTCTAACATATTTCTGCAATCTTGATTTTTCCTTTTGGCCGAAAAGCAAATTGCCGTACTACAAAAGCATGTATCGGTAGTCCCCACTTTCATTTATCTTGACACACTTAATATTTAGCAGTTATGCAATTATTGTGGCTCCACAACCAATACTACACCGTGCAATCCTATCCTAATCGGTGCGTTGACAGAGAGACTACCTCAAGGCTATCTATCTTATGAGTCTATCAGTACTGTCCAATTCTACCCACACTTCCTATCGATACTCCGCGGGGCTTCTCCTTACTTGGAAACTCTCAGGGAACATATTTCTCCGCCCATAAGGCCCGCAGCCGTTCCTGCTGTTGAGGATAAAGGTACTAGTACCGGGTGTCGGAGCTTCTGGAGGAAGATTAAGGAACTCTATTTTTTAAACTTTCCAATAAATACCTATTGACAGGTTTTCCACCCCATGCATGGCGTACAAGAGAATTATTGCATACATTGGTATTGGCAAATCGTCAAAGGATTGGGAGAAGCAATAGGGAGACAGAAAAAGAAAAATCCAACTCAGAAAACCCCAGGTACCCCTACTTAGAAACCCGAAACTTCCATCGCAATTGGCTGCGCATCGCTACGACTGGTCGATACCTGGACCCCCTTTACACCGGCCATGCTGGCTGCTTCTTGGGCATCACGGTTCAACTATGAATAAATTAGAAAGTAGAGGCGAAATAGGATAGGGAAAGACTATATAATCATACCACCACAACAGAAGCACACTTATCATAACTGAGGATCACAATGTGTCTCAGCGGAGCACCGGCACCCTAGCTGGAAACGCCTAACCCCTTGAAGACACTCTCCTTAGCACTCCATCAACTTGCGAAACTGGCTTGTGGGCTGGGAACCTTTGGGCAGTACTCTTGCTCGGACGAGGTGAAGTTGTGTTCGATAAAGCTTTCGTTATTTATGTTGATACTAGAGATTAACTCAAGATCAACTCGAGTCTTACTATTTTCGCCGGCAGTCGCGGACGCTAAATGTTCCACGAGCTTCCTGGTCTCCTTTAAGGAAGGACGGGGCGGCACCTTCCGGATCCGGTCAGGATAGGTATAGGTGTCGGTATTTTTGTCCACTGGCACACGGGCTAGTTAGCAGAACTTGACATTCCCGATCTGGGGGATACGGACATCCCTCTCAGCCTGGAACAGGTTATCATCCATCCAGGAGGTATCGTAGTATCGGTAAGCTTTCTTGTAGCGGGAATTGGTTTTGGCCCAGTAACCTTAGTAGGCTTGCTCATCTAAGGTAGCAAAGAGATATTTAGGGTGAACGCTAGTTGCTTGGGCACCCTTTTTGCTGAAACCAAACGAAGCGACTGAAAATGCGTTGGCACAGTCTGTTCGGATGCTATGGCTTGGATACACAAGCTAACCATATTGTACCGGATTTTTGTCCACGCTGTCAGCATTCCGGTCACGGGGAGCATGCCCGGAGTTCAAGACCTGTATGGCTCCGTTCATCATCAAAACACCGGCCGACCTCTTGGGATGCCCGGCAAGGAACTTCTGGGAGACCGACAACTGTATTACCTTTGTACCGGCCAAGGTGCATCATCATCCTATTGATGGTATCGGACTCGTTCCTATTGTTTGCCCTAGTGCTGGTGCCATGGAAGGAAGCAACGCCCAAGCCATCAATAGTTAAGCTCCACATGGCCAGGGCTCCTCTCAATGGCACAATCCAAGGATCCTGTTTTATGAAGTCGTTTCCACATGCATTAAGGGATTCTCACTCCTGTCTTGGCGATTCTCGCTGGATGTGTCCTGCTCAGTCCTCCATATACTGGTTCTCGTCAAACCCAACCTTCTGAGCCTTCATAGCCGTAACCTCCTCGTGGAGGGATCGGAGCTCGCTCTCTCTCCATAGCTTGATCTGGGATTTTCTGAGCTGAAGTTGCCTCCGCCTGTACAGAATATCGAGGAGTCGACTAGGGATTTGCTGGCAGCTTCGCCGGCGGTCGTAGGGGTACTTTTCCTGGTGCGGGGATGCTCCTTCCAATCTTATTAGTGGCGGTAGTGGTAAGATCAACAATACGGTAGATAGGAACAGGAATCTCTAAGCAGGTTCCGCAATCGTGACATATCAATAGCGGCAGGAAGTTCCTCGGGGATACACGCATGGTGAACAAAAACGTCCTGTGCCTTGCGCCACGCCCCCCCCCCCCCCAACCGACCGCCACCCACTCCTCCGCCGACCTTCGAGGCTGTAATCTCTCTAGTTTTGAACAAGAGGGGAGCAATGGTAGGTTGCGGATACTGTAGTCGGAAGACAAGTTAAGATGACCCAGTACAATCGCGTGAAAAGGTGTGATGAGAGGGTTGTTATCTTATCCTTTCTCCTGATAATTGACCTCCATTCCCTTGGCTATTTTCTGCTCTTCCGCCTTTGTTTTTTGTTCTAGCCTCTTTTTCTCCTCCCGTGCCTGGGTTCTAGAACCCTTATGCTCTACCACTATCCTAGGATTCATCTTTACATCCTGACACAGTTTCTCCCCCCGAGCCCATCTCAGTATCGTTGGTCTTCACCACCTACGTAAAAATGGCACTCCGACGAGTTGCACCGGAATATGGTCGGTGGCTATGCTTAACACAAAGCCGCTTCGCAAGTTGGTATCTCCAGACAGGTGTTATTTTTGTTAGTGCCAAACCTCTCCTCATCTTCATCGCCCAGCCCTCCCTCTCCATCTCCCCATTCTTCCTTTCAACAACTGGAGTCAACTCTCTAGCATGTGGTGACTTGATACCAAACGAGTCATGTGGGAGCGAGTCAGGTTGCTCCGCAGTTTGCACAGAAGACGAAGAGGGCGGGCTATTCGCGGAATCAACAGTCTGAGACTTCAGAACACCCCTGCGATTTGATAAAATAACAGTTAACGCGAGTAGTGCCTTAAGCAACAAGCTTTGAGAAACAGTAGCCGTATTGTGGGCCAACATCTCCTGTGACAGTAGCGTAGTAGCAGTAGAGGAACTCTTCAATTTCAAGAGCGTCAAAGGCAAAACCACCGTAGGAGAAGCAGGAACCCCCGCTCAACAAGGCTCAGGTTGGTTCGAGATCCTGGTGTGGAAGTGATGGTGGGTGGAATTTGTAGGAGACGTAACTGTGTGTGTAAGTCGAAAGACCTAATCTGGCCAGTATCTGGTTCTCTGACGGTTCTGGAGAGGGAGTGTGAGTGCCGCCGTCAAAGTCTGTATATTATGAAGTGAAATTAATAATTTCTTTTAGCTAAACTCATAAAAGCGGCGCTCGGGGGATAAGTAATTGTTAGGAGTACATACGCAAATCTTGAAAAGAAACTCCTGCCAGGTGACGATAGATCCGATTTGTTTGTGGGATAGAGAAATTGTATGGGGTTGGGAAGCTTCCCTATCTTCGATCCACTAATCTCTTATTTAATTATTGGCTGAGAGACTGTTCATGGTTGGTTAGAAGACAGGAGGAGAGGGCCGTTGTAGATGCAGGGACGGGAACGGGAGTGTGTTGAAGGAACATCCAGTGTAGTCTCGGGGAACTGGTGGTCGAGGACACTAGGTTAGCGGGATGTGGATCAAAGCTTAATCTGACATGAGTTATTCTTTCCATCCCGGGGAGTATCACAAAGGGTTAGTGTGCCCCAGGATTGGCTCGTCGCAGGGGTCATTAAAAACCACAAAGGGGGGTCCCTGCTCGGATAACCTGGCAAATACGGTAGAACTCACCAAAACTTGGAAAGTAGCAACCGGGATCAGCGCTTGATAAACGGGGGTGACAAAAAAGGGAAAACACAACCTATTATGAGCGGAAACAAGGTCTCTACTTCTCGTTTCCTGTCCCTGTACCTACCACATTTTTTCTCTTTCCCCATCACACTTTTTCTCTCTAACTCTCCCTGCCAGATGATATCGTAGTTGCCTCTCTCTCCTCACGCTTCCCCACTGGTAACCACTATCACCTGCCCTACCCTACAATTCCCAACAGCCCCCACTTTGCCCCCCACTTTTGATTCTCTTTACATTTCGCACAAACATGGAAACGCCTTATTATTTTGCTCACCCCAACTATATTCACTTGGGGTGTATATTTGCCTGGTCGGCGGTTGTAGTACTCATCACCTCCTCCTTTATCGCAGTTCTTAACGCACGACACCGGTCGTGTCGCTCCGCCGCTGCTGCGCTGCATCTTCACCTTCCACGCAGCCTCTTGTAAGCCAAAGCGATCAGCCCTATTTAGATCATGACTCCTTTCCGGCCACTTGTTTTTCTCCTCCACCACTGCATAAAAAAGATATTATCTCAGCAAATCGACCTGCGCACAGGCAGTGTTTGATCAAGCAAACTAATTTGGGAAGGCTACTAGACTAGCACCGGTATTGATCCCTTAAGCTTGCTTCATGCACTGATTTTGTTCCATCTCCTAACTCCAACATGTATAAGCGGTGGTTTGACACGGGCGCGGCAGCAGGCCCACTGACCGGGAAACCTATTTTCAGTAGTAGACCCATTGTCCATTTGTGATACACACAGAATTTGAGCCATATAATTTGTGAATCCTCCACTCCTTATCCAGTGGCACCTCGCGGTTACCGAAATTCTTTATAAGGAAACCTCGCCATTACAAATCCATCTTCTAAGAATTTATGCCCCTGCTCCAACACAAGCAGCCATCGCTATAACTGATTTCATCCAAAACCACACTGTAACTAACACAAGCGGCCCAAAAAGCCTGAATCCTTGGCTTGGATCATAACAAGCCAAGACTGCACGGTAAAAATTGAGATACCAATATGGTAATATAACCGTGAAATATTGATTCCGTTTTGAGACTAGTAATGTGAACCATGACATTTATGAGATCCAAATAGTCCAGGTGGCAACATCCAGTATACAATCAACAGTCACATAGTCGGGACACTTTGGAATAAGCATCCATACTCGGCTGCATCACCATTATCGGATTCCCACTATTCTCCTTACCCTTGGTTATTCTACAAGTCACTCTCTCAAGATATTCCTTTTCGATCCAGGCACATGCAATATTCCATTCACCCTCGCTCCTAGCTCATTATTACTACTACATCAGAAATGGATTTTCACGGAAAAAGATTTCACTGAGAACTTCAACCAAGCCGGTACCTTACTTCATGACCATATCCACGCCTTGTAAAACGACTAACATTTCAAGTTTACTATAGAGAAAGAAAAGTTCAATACAGGTACCTCTTCTTAGGGAATACAGAATATACTTCGGTTACTCATTTTTCACAAAGGACTACGCCGGTGACATACGCCCTGCTACCCAGTCCATTTTCCTTTCCGCCCTACGATGGCTACCTTCGATCCGCCACTCAGATGCCATGATCTAGTTGCTCTTATGCATGTTGCAATTGGCACTGGAGATCTGCATGCAAGCCATCAGAATTCAATTCCACTACACCATCTGAGTGGTGGGATTCTTGATAGTGAAGAGGGAAACGAGCGCACTCTGCCAATTCTGGATGCACTTGCTAGTATCTGCATATCTGAGCCAATACGTCAAGTGGTAGCAGTCGGTCTTCAATGGGATCAACATGAGAGCAGAATCTGTCTTACTATCGCCGAAAATGGACCTGTGAAAAGAGATTTAGTTAGTTACTTGACTAAAGTATGGGACACGCTACGCAAACTCTCAATTCAATTTTCATCGGCCAGATGCCTTCCATATAAGACCACCCCGCCGATACCCCAGCGAAAGGTTTCACCTATGATGCCTGCAGGTGTTGGACGGGATATCAGAATTTCCTTATTCCGCCATATATACCTTTATACTAGGGCAAAAAACCAACAACGTGTTGCGAAGTGGTTACCTGGCCTTGAAGAATTCATGAAGGTCTTCTACAAGCTGCGAGGTAGAGTGCTAATTGGGTTTGATCACGATTTGCATGTTGCCTTTCGAGCACTCAAGTGTGCATATTGCAAGCTGGAAAGAAATTGCATTATGAACCAACTGCAGAAAGATTGGGAAATTTTGTATTCAATGTTTGAAGTTGGAACCTGTCGGGTAACGAAGATTACGGGCCAGAATGTTAATTTCTGCCATGATATAGCTCATGAAGTTCAAGTTGGTAAGTGATTTTATGTCTTGTTTGACAGAGGGGTACAAGTCTCTAATATGATTTATCTCCAGAACTTCAAAGAAACTGTCAAGATCAAGTAAGAACTTTTGACCTGCGGCACGCGCTGCAGAAAATTACATCACAACATCGAAATGTGCAATGCTTGATTGCATTCTCACACTCCCCACGATTAGAACATGCGTTTGGATCACAGTTAACACTTATTACTGTACCACCTTCGCCATCGAGAGTTGTTGTTTTGCCTCATGAGTCAAGCAAATGGGAGGCCATTTCTGGCCAGATAGTTCCACCATGTGATACCATAGGAGGCAAATGGAGAGAAACCGAAGCTGAATCTTTAGTACAAAGGTTTTCGAATCAGGAAAAGACTAACGCCCCGATTCACTGCGAATGTGCCTTGATTGCCTACCTCACTCGCAGATCCAGGTTAGCAAAAGGAAAACCTCAAAACAAGAAACCATCAAAACAGCCGATCGCAGAAGAATGTCAGCCTCATGGTACAGGACACCCAGACCGAAAGCCAACGAAGCAAGGAAACACCACTGGCAGACAACCTGCTTTGTCAAAAGCCCCAATTGTTACCGACAGATGGAAAGACATTGTACCCTTTAGTTATATCGGTGTGTCCAAACTCAGTTGTAGCCCATGTCAGATATGGATTCAGGGCTATAACAAGGTGCAGGGGCCCAAGTTCTATACTAGAGGAAGCCATGGCAAATGGTATTGGCCATGGGGAATTGCACAGTTGGATGAAATAATATTAAGTCGGCACATGGTTACCGAGGTTTCGAATGCTTATTATGAGCTTTGCCGAATGAAACACAGGATTAGAAGGACTTCAGATGGGAGTAATGCCCCAATAGATTTGGGGCGGGCATTTGCTGAGGAGACAGATGAGGAGGTTTGTGAGGATTATTTTGACGAAGACTGACAGTATATGAGCATGCGCTCAGTAGGCCTCTAATGAGTCTAATCCAATTATTGTAATCAAAGGACCAATTACACTTAGTTTCATCCTTGAATTTCCGTTCTACAGGTGGGTATCTAGTGTTAGGGAAGTTCTTAGCTAATTCACACATGGTAAACAAAAACCGCCGCTCTCACCCTGTCAGCTTCTACCACCCACTCCTCTACCAACCTATGAGATTGTAATCTTTAGTTTTGCGAAAAAGGGGGGGGGGGGGCGGGCAAGGGTAAGTTAAGGATAACATTTTGCAACAAAAGGTAAGGTTGTCCAGTACCATTGGATGAAATGGTGCGATGAGAGGGTAGTGATAGCCTTCTTTCTCCTGAAACTCGACCACATTCCCTTAGCAATTTTTTCTCCTCTACCCCCGTTATCTTTTGTTCTTCTAGCCTCTTTTCCACATGTGGTAGGTGCGTTATAGGGTGCTTACGCTGTACCACTAGCCTAGGACAAATCTTCACCCCTACAGTTTCTCCTGCCTGGCGTGCCCACTTGAGTATCGTTAGTCTCAACCCCCGACTTAAAGATGGTACTTAAAGATGGCACTCCAACAAATTGGGCTTGAATATGGTTTGTTACTATGCTTAACACGAAGCCGCTTTGCAAGTTGGTATCTCTGGACCTGTGTTATTTTTTATGGTCCCCAGCCTGTCCTCAGGGTCATCGCAAAGCCCCCTCTCTGTCTCCCCGTCTTTTCTTTCAACAGCTGGCGTCAACTCTCCAACCCATGGAGACTTGTACCAAGGCTGTCGTGTGGTAGCTAGTCACGTCGCTAAATAGTTTGCATGGGGAACCAAGAGGGCTGGCTATCCGGGGAATCAACAGTAAGAGACTCAAGAACAAATACTCCCGCGGTTGAAAGAAATAGCACTTAGCGGAACCAGTACCTGGAGCATCACGCTTTGAGAAGTGGTAGCTGTATCCTGTGCCAACATCTCCGGTAATAGTGGCGTCGTAGCAGTAGAAGTACTCTCCGATTTGAAAGTCGTCCAAGGACAAACCAGCACGCCAGAACTAGGTGCGGGCAAGGACTCTGGGCTCAGTCGACGAAGGCAACGTACGGTGAACCTGCGCTCCATAACACTCAGCTGTGCTCGGAGCACTTGGCGGGAATGGAAGGGGTGTTGGATTAGCGGGAGACATAAAGGTGTGGCAAGTGGAAAGTCATGATCTGGAAAGTGTCAGGTTATCTAACACTTCTAGTGAGGGAGTATAAGTGTTGCCGTCAATGTCTGTGTATTACAAATAGAAAATCTTTTTATTTTTAGTTAAACTGATTAAAGAAGGCCCGGGGGATAAGTACCGGTAATTGTCAGGAGCAGATACAGAAAGCTTGAACAGGAACTTCCTCCCGGGGACGCCTGATCCGAATTACTTGTGGTGGTAGAGACATTGTATCTTGTTGGAAAGCTTTCCTGCCTTCCTTAAGAAGAAGAAAGTGCACTAATCACTTACTTCATGATTCGCTAAGAGACTGTTCACTAAAAGAGGTTTTCAAGGGCTGATTAGACGACAGGAGGAGGAGACTGTTGTAGGTGTGGGGTGGGGGGACAAGAAAGGGGAGCATATTGAAGCAAGATCAAGTATACAGTACTCGGGTATGAAGGTGGGTGGTCGCACAGCCAGAGATTTCATAGGCCTGAAATTACTGCATTTCCAATGAAACAATGAATTTGATAACCAAATTGCTCAATGAGCAACAGGTTTCCACACCTCTAATTCCCATCACCCACTTCCATAGCCCTGTAGGTGGGGTCTAACTCAGCAGAAACTATAATCTCCGGCAACTGGTCGTTGATGATATCATGTTACCCAGTTTTGTGGATTAAAGTTTAATCTGACATGATCAAATTCTTTCTCCCACCCCAATCCCGAAAGGTATGCCGAAGGGCCGGTGTATAGACTGGCACAAAGACTGTGTATATTTGAGTACGATCTTGGTCCCAGTACTCAGCCTACACTCTCAGTGTACCCTGGCTCCCGAAATACCTGCCGAAGCGACATACCACCAGTCGCGAAATACCCCAGGACTCGCTTACTCTTGCACAGGCATGAAATCTCTCTGCATGGAGGTAACTGTGCTTCTGGGACGGGCAACTGGTGGTAGTACGCTAGTACACCCCACCAACAGGCTGCGCTTCCTGAATTGAGGTTACACACTCTAGAACCTTTTCAGCAGGCACAGAAGGAAAACAACTGTTCCTTTTCTTCACTATCTTTCCTGTACAGTAATAGATATTTTAGCTGGACCAAGGCTTCAGAATCTTTGAAAGGGAAATGGTCATTTATATAGGACATGAGTAGGAAACCCTAGTATCCAACCAGGATCTCCCGTGTTCAATATCAACAAAACCAGCTAGTGTCGGTCTAAACATGTCCAAATGGTGTTGACAAAGGATCGGCCTGCAGATTTGCCGAGAAAACGCCCATCATAAAGGTCAATACCTATTGACAAATCTTCCACTCATGCATCGCCTACAAGAAATTATTACATAGTTTGGTATAGGTAAATCATAGTGAAATTAATAAAAGCAATAGAAAGGCAAATAAAAGAAAAAAAATCAGAGTAAGAAACTCCCATATCCTTAGAAACTGGAAACTGTGATGGCAATTGCCTGTGCATCGCTATGAGTGATATATACCTGGACCACCTTCACACAAGCCTTCCATCTGTCTTCCTTCGCATCGTCATGCAAGTATGAATACATATGCAATTACGAATGAATTAGAAATGTGGTGCCAAATAGGATAAGGAAAGGCTATAATAATAGCAAGATAACAGGACCACCCGTGTTATGACTGAGGATCTCAATGTCTCGCAATAGAGGACTGAGATCCTGGCTGGAAACGCCTAATGCCTTCAAGACAGTTGCATTCCTTTCTGCAATAAAAATTGGAGTTTCAGAAGGAAAGGCCAATTTTACAGCCGAAATGATCGCCCAACAGATCCACCAGAACCAAATAGCGTCTTATTCCTTTCAAATCCTCTTGCAGGACAACTCATCTGACGTATACATTAAAGCTAGGCACTAAAGTTAACTGCAGGCTCGGAGATGCTGAATTTCTTTTTGTTTTCCTAGTCGGGGTAGTTGCCCCTATACAAGAATGGTGAATTAACCTCCATAATTGGCCCCCCATACCTGGAGATAGTTCCGCAGACCTCCACTATCTTTCCCGAGGCCTGGTTGAGAAAGGCATTGGTTTGGGCTTTGGTCTCAACATCATCCTTCCTCAAAGCCTTCTCGCCTAGTAGCATGCGGAAGCTATTGGAGAGTTGAACCAGATTGAGAAGATCGCAGTAAAGCCCCTTTAGGAAGATTGCTTTGATGATAGCTTTCCACCAAACCGCAATAGCGAAATCCATCGGTGGATAGACGGTCTTCCTAGGTCGCTCAATGAAAGCCTTGCTATTGTTCCCAACCACGTGAACAAAATCGGCAATCGGCTGCCGCGTAACCTGTGGACATACGCAGTCAAGTACATCTGTTACGGCCGGATCGAGGGGAACTCTCTTGTCGCCAAACAAGACCCGGTAGTAAAGCTCTTTGATTCTATCGTTCCTTCCTTCAATTACCTCGCGGATAGATGAAGAGTCAGTCTCGGGATGATAGTGAAACCCGATTAGCAATGACAGGGGCTTCCCCAGTATGGTGCACTCCTCAATGAGGTCAATGAGAATCTCTTTCTCTTCCAACATCTTAATTTCGATTGTCTTTTACATAGAAACCACGGGAGTGGCTTTTCTCATTGACAGGAATGACGGTTTTGGCCGGATCCCTTGCATTGGTGATTTCGATGACCATGCCATGGGCAGGTTCAAAGATGCATCTCATTGTATCGTCCGGGAATTTGTGGCCTAGAATGAAAACATCGCTGTTAAATAACGCATGTCTCCATGAGTAGGTTTCACCGGTAAGGAGCCTCAGCCAGGGGTCAGAATCAGGAAGTGTACCCTAGGAGCCAGACGCCGAGAGCCTAAATGTGGTTTTTCCACCCTCCTCGGAAACGGTCAACCCGTCAACTTTGTCAATGTAATCCAGAGAAGTGATCTGTTTCCCACCAAACTACTCAGCAGCAGGGATTGCGCTCTCGTGGCAGCCATAGACATCCTGTGTTAGTGCAGCGATGTGCCCAATGTGGATTCCATCGAGGATATCCTTGATGGGCTCATTGACTGAATACGGTGGAGTATTTAGCATCCATACGTCCCTGAGGGATGCAGGTTCTTCCGACAGCCTATCCAACAACCTCGAGTTCCTCGGATTGCCAAAGGGAATCCTTCTTGAACGGGAATTCGAAATTCTCGTCTGTGATGGAACAAATGGAACAGGCCTCTGGCCGCGCCGCTTTCAGAGAAGGAGGAAGTACTGCATATCCCGTGCATTGATGAGTTGGATGTCGGCATCCGGGTCATGGGCTAGAATCTTTTGGGTTGAAGCGGAAAGGTCTTTCAAAACGGCGTAGTTTGGAGTAGGGACGCCTGGCCCTCAATGGGAGTGAATGTTTCCTTAATACGATCAATGAAATCCCCAGTAAGCCGTCGCCAAGAAGGATCAATCCAGCAGGACTCATTCTTAACATACATGAGTTTAACCATTCATGGGACGACCTCGGAATAGGTTATGGCTTCGAGATCACTGTCATCCCAATCAGCATTTCGACCAAACCAAGTCTTTTGGAAATCGACAATATGGCCTTTCATGATATAGTCAGGTTGCTTCTTAAGCTCTAGGAGGCGCTTGGATTTGTCGAGTAATCAAGTCGTGCCGTCAGGCTCAGCCCTATATTGCTGGGGGTAAGTTGAAAAACATTTCAGTAACAAAATCCCGATTTATACCCCAAAAGCCTGTCACCACGGGTTGCACCTTGTGGATTGGCTCGCCCGCATCCGACCGGACCGTAATAACACCACCGGCAAGGCCCTTATATGTCTTGCCCCTGTCCTTATCATCCAATCCCTCTGTGTTGCGGTTCGCTTTCTTGGCCTAGAACACAAGATCAATTTGAATGTGCTCGGTTGTGGGATTGGCCAAGGTAAACCTACATGAATATCTTGTATGTGCCTCCATTGCAGTAATCATCCTCCGAGAAAACGAAACACGCTGGAAAGGCATCTGCGGGTTCTTAAACATCTCGGACCAGGCTCCTGCCAAATAAGAATATGCATCTTCAGCCCCAACAAATACAGAGCCAGCAACAGAGGCAATGTTAACGCATCTCCTGGTGAGTGAGTACATCTGAAGGATTGGTTGATGGAACCCTTCAAAGGAGTGATCACAGCCTCCTCTTCCTCCGGTCCACTGCAGAATTACAGGGAAAGTTGGGTTAGCCTTTGCAGTATTAATGAATTGTTGGACAGCATCGATAGAGCCGGGCTTAGGGGAGCCCCGCTTCAACCTGATTGTCGCAATGTACTCGTTGGCAGCCTCGATTGATCGTCCCCGGAGCCCACAGTGAGCCCCTCAATCGGAACACCATGTGGAGGAAGCTGTTGGCCAAGAGGGATCTGCGATCCCCTGGCTCCGGGATTTAGGTACATAAGATTGGCCGTGATCCCGGCACCAGCGATCGAATTGTCCGCACTTTTCTGAAGAGCTGCAGTAAGGCCCTTGGCATGGTAATAACCACCACCTGCCAATTTGTGTCAGCATAGGATACGCAAAATTCCTGATCGAGCTTACCGGCCAATTCAATCAGATACCCGGAATTCCTGGTGGCCGCAACAAAGTCCCACACCACAGTACAAGTGGCATCCCAGCAACAATTGCAGGCGGCAGTCCAAGCAACTGGGAAAATTCGGTATCAACGAAGGTGTCTCCCTGCTTCGCCCGTGCCAATTTAGCGCCGTGCTCCTTCAGCCAGTTATCTGCATATTTGACTGCGTGCTCGGAATCTGGTTCGAATAGCTCGGGTTTGTATCCAACCTCATTGCTTGTGCCCTCGAAAGCTCCCGCTCTGATTATGCGTACACCGGTGCCATCTTTATTGAGGGACTCAGAACACCAAGCCCGTGAATGCCCCCAGGACCAAAGTCAAGAATGTGGGTTGCCTTGAGGAGACCGGCGGCGGTTGTCCCTGTTAACCGGCTGCTGAGCAATCATATTCACCAATTCTGTAATGATTGCTTCATCCGCCAGACTATTACGAAGGTCTTGACCGGTGGAAGTGTGGAAAAGAGGAATTGCGAGATCCTGCCTAGTGAAAGCCACTATCTCTTTCGGGTCCTCGAAAATGATTCTAGTGGTAGATTCGAGGTAAAGAGAGGGGAGCGGTGCGGATATAGGTAGGAAACGCTTTGTTAAACGAACCTTCATCTTTGTAAAAGGGAGATGATTATGGTCCAATCCGGTTGGCGCTTTGATCTTCCTCAGACTAAGGTTAATTCAAAAATGGGATTGGGGAGGACAGGTTACGACAACGTTCCTCGCACCATTAATTAAGGCGATATGGATATGCATATCCTCCGGCAAAGGCGAATTGGTGATATCGACATGGTGCTGGACCTACCAACAGCATGAGGGATGGAGTACCTTGATCTTCATTGAAGGAGTCTTGCATGGTGCTGGGAGCTAGTAAAGTGCGGAGATATGTTTGCTGGGAACGTCAACGGATCCAGAAAAGGATATTAAGCGTGTCGGATGTGAGAGGGTGGAATGAACCCCAAGTCGATTGATGCGATCGCTGCGGCTATAGCGATGCCTTGAGAATGGCCAGTTGTACATGGAAGCCTTCTCGGAGCTCCCCAGGGTCCCTGGCGAGAATTTTACAAGTTTCATAGTAATGCCCCAGTTGGACAAGCCCAATCAATGTGAAGGCCACGGGAGCGGAAACTAGATAGGTAAGATCAGGGATAGATTTCCCATCCTGTAGTCAATCCCCTGAGAATACACTTTGCCTGCGCGGGGATCTGGAGAAAGTGGCGAAAGTAGTGGGGCACAATACACCAAATGTTTCTCAACAAATCCACCATGAATGCTGAAGATTTCGCGAAGCTCGTTAAAGTAGTTTTTGATGTTCCGTTGTCATGCGAAGAGTGCATAAACCCAGCGGGTTTCTCGGCAGGGGCACAAAAGAGAAGGGATTCGTGTGCTTTGAGGGGTCGGTGAGCCGCTTGGCGAGAACTGCGATAGTATTTGACTACATGCAACCCCCCGGCCGGATGGCCAGGCAACTGAGCAGCCATATCATAAACTTCATGCTCATAGAAAACGGGCTTCCAACTCAGTCAGCACCAATCGTAAAACTTCCTGGTAGGTTCTTTGTGCATCATCCTCCCCTTCCTTAACTTGCGGCGTCACGAAGGCCAAAAACGGGGAAAGAAGCTCGGGGACCGATGATTGCTCCTCGCCGAGAGCAAATTCATCTGTAGGAGGTGGCACTTGAGATACAAACCACTGGCGAAGCTCGGCTGCATGATAGTGAAGGGTGGTGCGGATGAGGAGGGCGCGCTCAAGTGACCCGTGATTGACAAGAAGAGGGCGGAGAGAGGGAGAGAGGATGTAGAATGAGAGGAAGAGACCCCGGTGGTGGTTCCTGGTGGGCCGTATATGATGAAGATTTCACGGCAAAAGGGAACTCGTGGGGCTCAATGGAGATTCTTTATAATCAGTAATTAGCATAACTCATCTTGAATTGTGTTGGGAGGAGGGAACTCGGATACAATACAGGGTGGGGTAAGATAGAAGCGGCAATGCGAGGAACAAAAGAAAAAGAAGGTTCCCACAGGAGACTTACAATTGAGATGAAAGAAGTTACCATGAAAGATGTTTGTATTTCGTAACGACAGCAGGGGGTAAAAAAGGTTGTGGGAAAAAGAGAGGGAAAAATACTTAAAGAAAGTATAAGAGAGAATCTTCCGGTACCGTCGAATCGTGGGGGGGGATTAAGGAAGATGGCTTGAGGATGAGTGAATGATGAGGGAGGTAGGTAATTGAAAAGGAAAGGGGCCGATGGGGAGAATCATCTTAGTTTGAATAGGATTAGATGGGGGGAGCGTTCGGGGGTGCACACAGTTCGGGACGCATCATCTGGGTGGAAGTGTCTTTTGAATGCAAGGAAGGGAAGGTTCAAGCATGCCTCTTTGGAACTGTCAGTAGCTGCAGCAGCCAAGCTATCAGATTAGGGGAAAAAAAAGGAGAAAAAAAGGAAATAAGTGTCATGGGTTTTGGCTTTTTGAGGTGAGGAAAGATACTGGCTATTTTAAACAGCGCTTGAAGATAGCTGAAAGAAGAGTCGCAGGAGTTCTTACTGTTGAATATTCACGAGGGTTCCACATATTGGGCATTGATGAAACCGAGAGGGCGGATGGATGAGAAGGATTGCGTTTGATGGGAGTTGCACGATAGAGAAGAAATGTAAGAGAAAGACGATAGTATGTTTGGCCTAGGAGTTAGACGAGACAGATATGTTTGGGATGTTTTAGGAAACGACACTAGGGATGCCCGGAGGTTTAGGAATAAGGTTTGCTAGGAAACAAAACAGATAGGTGTCGCACTATCAGAGTTAGGAAACGAAAGAGAGTGTCAGCACAGTAACAGATCATGGATGATGAGGGAAACTGTGTAAGGGAACGAAACAGGGAAATCGGTAGTTGGGAAAATGAGTTTCGGGAATGTTGGATTGGAGCATGGAAAAGAGGAACGAAGAGGGAGGAGCGATGATATTGTTGATGGAGAGTTTTTTCTGTAGTAGTCGAGCTTGTGTATATATAGGACACCTCCGGCGACATAGAAACGATAAGGACCAATACACTCTCTACCGATCATAGCCTATTTTTAAGACTTACAATCTACACTCAAATTCTGGGGGTTCTATTTGCAACCCGGGGGGTGGAGATGGGTGTTAATTAGACCGCTTCTTTGTTTATGTCTGGCTTTACAATTTTTCAGTCGACTGTATTTAGCTGGGTTTTATTTCTTGCTTTCTTTATTACACGTTTAGCTTGCATATAGTAATGCCATGAGGAGGTTCTTCCTTTTGTAAGAATCCTGGTTAATCTCCATCCCAATGAGGCATGTCGAGTGATAACAGCGTGATGCTGCAGACACTAGATGAACTGCCTGTTTTTTTCTTTTTTTTTAGAGATTGCATTCTTAGTTTTCTAGCACTCAGGTACACCTAGTTACAGTACTGCACTCGGCAGGAATGAAGAGTCTTAAAATCGGCGAATAAGGGGTAGGTAAATTGGTGTAAACAACCAGAGAGGGTGCATACAATACAAGAGAGAATAAAAGCGATAAAAGAGTGGGTATAGATAGACAGGAATAAAATATTAAGTCCGCAACAATGGCGAACGCAGCCCACAATAACCCAGATCGTTTAAATAATGAATGTGGGAAAAGGGCCGAAAGCCCCTTACTCACGGTCCAACAACGTCAGTCCAAACACTTCCATCATCCCAGAAATAAAGGAAAGACATAAGGCAAAGGGGAGAAATAAAACATGCTTAAAACTTTATGCACAAAAAGTTCATTCAGGGGGGCCCCTATCACCACCCCCCCCTAAATCCCATTATGGCAAAAACAAAAAATAACCCTTCCAAGATAGCACAAAACAACTATAAATTAAAACTCACTCCCAATCGTTGTTTCCTCAAGACCATCCATAGTGCAATTTTCATGGCTGCTTGATCCCGTTCCTGGTACTTCCCTTTTTCAACATAACCACAATTAAGATCCTGGGGAGCCCTCTTCACCGGGGAAGAGCTCTGTCTCCCGCTGGAGGGGAGTCCTTCTCATTAAGCTCTTCTTCATATCCACTAGCCAAATTTGAAGGAAGCTCCGACCTCACCATCCCTTCAGAACTTAATTGGGGCATACATCTCCATGACTGGGTGGACCTCTCTCCGGCCCCAGAGAGAGAGCCTCCGTCTGAATCCAGTGGAGGAGGGCTCTCTTGGGCTTTCCTATATGCCTCACTTGGGGAGTCTCCCAGAAAAGCCATAGACCAAATCCAACTCCCAATTGCAGCAAGAACGTGTCCCATAGAACCATCTGAAAGGTCAACCCTATAGAGCTTTGCAGTTTCCCCAGGGAGTACTGCAGAATTGGGGCCCACAACCTTGCCTACAAGGCGTCCTTCCTCAGAACCGGCTCCGATATAGCTCATGCTGTTGTCCGGAATTTCGGACAAGCAGATGTCTGGTAAGATCGAGTCAGACCCTTTTTGACACGGCCCAGGTATTTCGCCACATTCTGGAGAGATGATATCGACGCCTACAAACTTGCTTCTGTCCTTCTTCTGATGAGAGAGTTTGAGGTAGCTAAGTTACGGGGGACATCTGCAATTCAGACCTCAGCTTCCACCTTCTCCACAATCCCCAAGGATTGAAGAAAACTAGGAGTGATATCTTTAACCCTCTTCATGTTCTCTCTTCCCGCTCCTCCCAGAGCCTTTCTATTTGGAGAGTGTACCTGTCCCAAGATCTTTGGACTCATGGGCCTTGTGGCGGGCGAGGTCGAGGGGGGCATCAGCTTTTAGCTCCTCCCTCAAGGTATTTCCTACTCCCTGCCCATCGCTCTTGCTTTCGCCACCCATCCCCCTATCACCCCACCTAGACCCACCAGCCACAGGCTCAATGGCCTTCATTTCCATATCCTCTATTGCTCTCCTGTAGGTCTGAAACAGGGAGGCAATTGGGTAATCTGGGAGTTCTTTCATACTATATGGCCTAGCTCTTACACGCCCGTGACCATTGCCGACGTGGTTTCCTAAACATATATGATTGTAGATCTTGTTTTTTTCACCCCCTCCCATCTGTGATTTCCCTCATCCCCCAGCCCACCAAGACTATTTTCCATTTTCTCTTCCTCCGGATCGGCCAAACCCTTCACACACTTACTCTCTTCCAGAATGTCCCCAGGCAACAGGGGTTTCTCTGGCTTGTGTTGTGGTTGTAAAGCCCTAGCCCTATTTTCCATCCTATAATCTTGTTCCCGCACCCCATCAAGCACCAAGTCCCCTTTGGACCTTCAATAGGGGTATGGAGACCTGCATCATCAACTTTGAGAAACTCTGCCTCTGTACCATCTCAGTCCATAAAAACCAGATCCTACCCCGCCCCCGCTCTTCTAACTCCAGCTCTCCCGCGGGAGCTACAATTCCTTAATCTACAGAATATGTTGCGCCCTGCTCGACCATTGTGGAGTAGTCTGCCACAAAGCCAATTTCGATCAGACTCTCCCATGTGATTGCTGGAAGAGGATCCCAAGGGTGTAAATGATATGTCTCAGAGCTCATCTGACGAGCGTCAAGCGATCCTGTATTAAAACTATATTCTTCCCGGAGCGCATCCATATCTTCATTGAACGGTTCAAACTCATCCCTTGGCTACTCCACCGCTCTGTTTGCCACCCAGCTGCTCCGGACAGCTCACTAGTCGAAAGTCTTCGGGTATCCCTCGAATAGAACCTCCACGCCCAGTTGCTTCCTGAAGACTCAAATGTTTAACACCTATCTCCCCTGGTCAGGCCCCATCTGCTGGCTCAAGGGTGGTAGTAGCCCATTTTTCGTGGCTCTGCTGAATTAAACTTCTTTCCGCTCCCATGTCGCGAATGGTTTCCTATGCCTTCCGAAAGTGAATCGCTCTCCGAGGCAGGAAATCTGAATGTTGTTTGAGAGCTCTTCTGTCCTACATGTTTGCCCTTGGTATTTGACTCCAGTCAATACTATCTCAGACACCCGTTGTGCTGCCTCTCCTTGTCTTTTGCAAAGACTGACCGCGAGCCGCTGTGTCCCTTTCTCTCCTGCCGAGAGATGTTACGGTTTGACAGGGCCATTTTACTTTCGCGGAATTGCCCTCTTTCTCATTGCACTTCCAGCTTCTCTAACGCCACGAACAGTGCATCATAATGCAATGCTGGGAATCCAACGCCTTGTCCGGAACCAGTTCTTTTGGCAAATTCCCCTAGTGTTTTCTTCAGGCTACAACCTGAGCCTCTCATCTTTGTTCTGGGACTTCTCCCCCGGTTCAGACCTTTCCTGCTACTTTCTGGGTATCTCTTTCCTTGGTCGCGGCATTATCAGCTTATTCGCTTTTATTGAGTCAAGTTCCGACAGCATCCAGGCTGGCCAAAAACGAATTCCACCTCTCGAACTCCTCTTGCAGCTCTTCTCTAAGCAGGGACACTTGCCTAGCAACAATGTTGCCTCTGCGAATCTCAACAGGCCCCTTATTCCTACTGCCCGCAACCCCTCTAGTAGCTTTTGACTATTGTGCTTTCTCCCCAGCCTAATGTTTCCCCTCTGCCTTCAAAGAACTATGGCCAAAACCCTCTCTATAATCTCCTGCTCTTGACTCCTCAAGCGTCCACGCTTACAGAGTTGTTCAGCTTCAGCATTGATTCTTATAAGTGCGACAAGATGTAGAGCCCTTTTTGCAGCGATCTGAGGCACTCGCTCTGGTGCTCCTGCCCCATACAACCCGGTTCGTCTAAGCCCTTTCTGCCCAGCCGATTTCCTCTGTGTATCAAATCTCATGCCACACGATGAAGAATAAAAAATCATGTGAGCCCCAGGCCTAGTCTTTCTGACTTCATCTTTTTGCACGGGACTTTCCTGTGATCTTGGAAGTCTTAAATGAGGGACGGGTATTATGATTGAGGAAACATGCCTTAGACGGTCGGCAGTCATCTTCACGACTTGCTAAGATCTCGAAAAACGATATCACATTACCGACAGTGTGGGTGTTCCAAGTAGAGCCAACCTTGACTCCCCTTGGTTTTCCATGCAGGCCACGCGTGAATAGTCCTCCAAATCAATCAAGGACGCACAATCAGCCCTCTCCATCGATCCAGTAACCTTTTTTGTAAGTTGAGCAATATAGTTCATTTCTGGGGTGTATTTCCTCTCAAAATGATTTTCGGTATCGGGATCAACATCCGTGAGCTTATCTGGTGAGCGCAAAATCACAAATCTAGCACCTTACCTGTCATTGAGAGCACCAGAGGGGGTATTGGTGCCATGCAAGTACACTCCATGGTGGCGATAGGGGGCATTTAAGCAGAGTAAGTGGAGAACTATATTTTGCCGTGATGAAGAAGGAGAATTTCTGGGGAAAACACTTTTTAAGGAATTAGCTCATAGGTTGGCTCGCTGTTTGGTCGAGTGGGTAGTTTGAGTAGGAAGTTCTTGTCTTATTTTAGATCTAGGAATTCAAGGTTAAAAGGTGAAATTGTACTTGTGTAGGAGAAAGTCTTTGTCTAGTGGGACGAGGCAGCAGCATCAGAAGAGAGGAACTTTGAGGGGTTGAACTGGTGAGCAGATCATATATGCTTCATTAAGGCCCTGTTAGGTTGTGATGGGACCGTTCCATTGCCCTATACAAATGACCATTTCAAAACGGAGAGGGCATTTTCACAGCAGAAAGGGTTGCCAGAGCGAACAATCCCACAACAAGCTAACAGGGCCTAAGGCTAATGTTTGATCGCCTGAAGAGCTTGTACCATAGCCCTCTCTTCCGCCGCCCAGGTAGACCCCACACCTAGTGAGGTTTGATGCCCTCATATCATTTCTGCCAACCCAATGTTCTGCTAGAGGTTTATCAATTCAAGTCATATTATATGCAGTGTTCCCAAGCGGTCAGTCCGCACCATGGTCCGGACCGTGGGACGGCAGTCCGGCCAGTCCGGCCGTGGTTTTGAAAAGCCTGGGTCAGTCGGGCTTAAATTATTAACGGCCGCCAAAGCCTGCAGGCACCCAGGCAACCGCCTGGTCGAGAGGTATGCAACCCAGGCCAAAGCCCACAGATGCCCAGGCAGCCTGCAGGTATCTGTGAACGGCCTGCAACCTTTTCATGGCTAATCACTCAGAATATGGGAATAGAACAAGAAATTTACAGGGCTAGTAGATTTCGCTTAAGACGCGGAAATGTCCTCTACGCAAGTACTGATCAACAACGATTGTCTTCATATCCACACTCCGCGACCGTGATCCTTCCACTCATCACTTAGCACAATTATTTTATTATTCGGGCTGGCTTACCCTGGAATTGCGCTACCATTAAGAGTTGATAAGCTTGAAGGTGCCGCTCTCTGCTATATAGCTGAATATTAATATTGAATTTATTATCTCTACTTCTAGTACTCGTATAGTATATTAATCTTAGCCGAGATACTATCTCCTGCCTCATCTTCACCAAAGTTTTATCTCCCAAGCAGGATATTATTGATATTATACAAGATTTAGAGAGTACATAAGACGAAGGAATTATGATATAGGTATCCTCCTCCGACATACGAGCTTCCAGTACGCATGAAGTCGAAAGTCCTATTAGCGATAGCCTGTTTCAACCCTGACCCTAATACTCGGAAAGTCATTTTTGGGTATTAGGGGCAGGGTGGAAATACCAAAAGCCTGCAGGTGACCCAGGCCGGGCCCGGCTTTGGTTTTGGAAAGCCGGTTGCCCATGGTCCGGCCCGGCCGTCCCTGAAAAAGCATGGGTCAGTCTGGCCGTGCCCAAAGCCGGAAGGACTGGCCACTTGGGATGATTGATTATATGATCTGGACACGGTCGGCCACGCATAGTTAAAACTGACCCAGAGGTGATTTTTCATTTCCATGAGCAAATTATTTCTCTATCGCCTCAAGACGAATTTGATCAACAAACCTAACTAGTCCCCCTAGAGAAAGCCTCCACCCCAACACGAACTCCACCTATAACATGAGGCAGCAATAACAGAAATGTTAAACGGAGCAATTTCTACCTATGCAATAAGTAGAAAACAAATTATGGACAACCCACGAGTGTAACATTCAGCCCATGCTGCCTTATTGGAAAAAGCTCATGTGAATACAAATTTTCTAATGAAGAGAAGAGAGGGAAGGGAACATGAAACAACATGAAAGAGTGGAATAGAATAATCTTTGGGATCTAAAAAAGTCGGGGGATGGGGAAAGGTGGGCGGGGGGAACGGGAAAAAACATCAAAGAGTGAAATAGAATAATTTTTCAGATACAAAAAAGAGGGGAGATGGGGAAACGTGGGGGGGGGGGAATTCAATGGTCGAAAGAGAGGCGAAGAGGAAAATAGAGTAGAGGCAGTAGGAGATAGTCACAAGCAGGAGGATAGCTGAATATAACACCTTCACGGCCAGTCTTCGGATTGGGACAGCCGCAAACGTTTTCTCTGGGAAAACGTTGGGTGATCATTGCCCCCAACAAGAGTCTTCAACAGGTTGTCGGCGCGCTCAAAAGCCCTCAAGCGAGTAGTTCTTTGGAATGAACATTCTATAATGTCCCGGAGATCTGACAAGGAAAAAACAATCTCTTCAGCTGAATCATGTCCTGCTGGAATCCGGTCACCCAATAGATCCCCAATAGAAATCGTGAAAGCTTTTGGACCTGGTGTCTCCGCTGGTGGAGAGGGTAGTAATTGGGTGGAAAAGGCTTGGAAAATGTCATCAGCGGTTTCGGTCGCTTTGTAAATATGTAAGCTTGCGCTTATCTGCCCCAGTAGTGGTTTTTGAAGCTTCCCTTCGAGATTTAACTGTAAGAGTCGAGAGACTATATCATCCCGCTGAGTTTGGTCATCAATGCCATTGATGAGTGCTTCCTCATCCTGTCGGGGCTCAACTGTTTCAACACCTTGCTGGTCTTGAGTATCGTGTGAGGGGGAGGTAGCTGCTTCATTATTGGGAGAAGGGTTCGTGTCAGATAGAGAATCCTCAGAGGTGTTGCCAGAAGATTCGGTATTCTCATAGTTGTCGCTTGTGGTTTCCGGAATTTCAGGGTTGTCACTGGCTGCCTTTTGAGGAATATATTTGTTTTCGGTGCAAGAAACTAGAATGACAAGCCTTGTTTCTCCTTTCGTATGTAAAAGCCAGAGTCGGGCATCCTGTAGTAGGTGTTCAAAGGACTCGGCAAATCCCGCTTCGCAAACGATTTTTGGAAAGTGTCCATCGGGAAGTGAGACATAACAATCTGGTTGTTTTCTTGAGGTACCGAATTGATCTCCGGTGAATCCGTAAAATGCTTGAAAAAGTTAGTTCAATACTATTGAAGATGAAATTTTAATTTTCCATACTAGTCCCTGATGTCACGACAATCATCTTTCTCACCTCTGCTCTACCAAACCTTTCTGCCATGGAATGTAAAACCTCTTGCTCAAAATAGATTTGCAGTGCATCATGCGTTGGGGTGGTGGCACATTTGATGATAAATCTATCATTCAGGAAGTTATATTCGTACTTGACATCATCTGCTTCCAACACCTCTGGGTATCTGCTAGTCCAGATTCCAATATCGTGGCTCGATATGTTTCCCATGAACAATGTCCCCTCGTGGTTTTCCTGTAGCGTGAGAATCTTATTTGCATCAAGATCTCTTAGGAAGGAGGGAATTTCCATCGCCTTCAGTGCCTCAGTGTGGTGAGAGTAAGATGGTTGGGGGGACTTCATGTTGATTAACCATTCGCTTTGTGGAACAATCATGGTATTGACCAAATCGTGATCAATTCGTGTTGGATTGCAGGTCGGTGAGGGTGGAGGAGATGGGGTTTTTGTTCGTATTCTTTTTTTGGGTGATTTGCCACTAGGTATATAACGGCCACGTGTATCACCAGGAATGTATGAAACACTTGAGCCAACCGTAGGACTGGCCTTTCCAACCAGAATTGGCATTGGTCTCCACTCTCTCGAAGTGGAGTAGTCACCGCCGCAAACCACACTCATCTTGTAAATAGAGCACGTCTCGTTTAGAAAATCGATGAAAAAGAACTTTTTAGGAAACGCAAATGAGGAAATCGTGGAGAGAATAGGATAAAAACTTGAGGAATGGAAAAGGAAGGGATAGTCGTGGAGAGAGGAGTGAAGGGTGGAAGGAAACCTGGTTGAATAACAAGCATGTCCCAAAGCGTTTGTGGCCACGAATCCTCTTGCCCCTTATTGCGTCCTTCGTATTCTCCAACCTCCAACACAATGTAAACTAGAATTATTCTCTCTGGAAGCCTACCAACTTTCTAAAACTAAGATAAAATCATTTTCAACTTCATAATAACTGCTATAACCTGATTGTTACCTGTGCTACTAATACTAAACAATATGAAATCTTATCGGAAATTGGAAAATAATACATACCCGGTGGGCAACTCAAAGTCAATATTCAATTAAGTCCTGTGGAGGTGCGCTGTACAATCGAATCATGTAAACCACCTATAGGAAAGGGAGAGGAAGGGCGGGAGGAATTTGGACGAGGTGAGACTCAAGGCCTCTAACCTATCATTATCAATCCTTCGTGTACTCGAGTACTTGTATACTATATCTCTATCTTGCTGTACCTCGGGAAAGATGGTACTAGGGGTAAGCGTGAAGTATTTGGAAAGGCAGTGGTTACAAAGCCTTGTGCATATACTTTAACAGGAGTATCAGAGAATCAAAATAGCAAGATAACTACGTTCCCTCCATTTTGGAATAGAAGGAAAAGGGTCATTTGTATGCGAGAACGAAACGAAACTGTTGTAGCCAAACAGGATCTAATTCAAGTGATCCCACCATCCCCCTGCGTGTCCTAATGTTTACCCCCCCCCACCCGAGTAACCTGTCAGAGTAAAATACGACAAACTGCCTACCTTCAAATAGCCGTGAGAAACACATAACACAATAGTCGAGATTATAATTCTCATGCCAAGTAGTTTGCTTTGTTCTTCACCATATCGATAGGAGGAATGGGAAAGAAGGGGAAGATTTAACAAATAATAACTTTATGCTTTGGTCTCTGATTAGAGTGACGCCGCCCCCCTGGGAATCAAAGCTGGAAGCTGGAATTTAGAATTCTTGGCGAATATTTGGAATGGAAGAAAACTCCTTCGCAGCAGGAAGGGTGTGTCATTGCGTATTCTTGCTTTTCTCGAGCGTTGCCTCAAGCATGGCTGCTAAGGCTTAGGACTTCTGACTTCCAACTTCGATTTATGCACCGGGGCACCGTCACTCTATTGGCTAGGATACGAAGTCAAAAATGGGATCAGAACCTATCTTTTTGAGCGGGTGGTCGTTTTCGGCTAGTGTGGGTGACAGAAGCAAGCGTGGGACCCAGGACTAGCCTGAAAAGTGTACGAGTGCCATACGGTACCCATCGCCGGGGTCATTGAAAACTGCAAAGGGGGGGGATCACTGCTGGGATAACTTAGCAACTACGTTCGAACTCACGAAAACTTGGAAGGTAGTAACAGGGATCAGCGCTTGAGAAACTGGTGACAAAAAAGTGAATACAAAACCTATTATGAGCAGAAACAAGGGTCTCTACCCCTTCTCGTTTCCTGTCCCCCTCGCTCTCCCTGTCAGATGATATCGTAGTTGCCTCTCTCCCCACGCTTCCCCACTGGTAACTCTCAAAAATAGGCTACCAATTCTCCAACGCTAAGAAACTGAGATATAAGGAAATACTAGGAACAGGATCGAAGAAAACCCAAGCAACGAGGGAAGAAACAACGCCAAAGGAGAATAGCGAGATACAGCAGCTTGACTCATGATACCAAGATTCCACTGGCGGAGGCTTTGGTGAGGTTGTCGCTGCCCTTGCCCGGGGAGATCGTTACGACCGATATCTCCCCAAGTGGCAATGAGGGCGCCTGGTGTTTGCCCGTGGGGGGCGGGTGGGCGATGCAAAAACGCGAGCAGTTAATAAAGAACGCGATCTGTGGGAAAGATGAGGGTGTCGAAGTCTCGCAGCATGGCAGGCGGTGATCTAGTGGGAGTTCACAGACCCAGTCTCTTTGGGCTATGACCCCGCAATGGCCCAGCAACCGGGAGTACGTTTTGCCGACCATCTCTGAGACACCATTCTCTTTGTCCGAGCCGACCTTTGTGCGCCTTGCCCAATTGGCGATAGGTTGTCCCAACCTACTATTGATCGGTAGAGAGTGTATTTGTCCTTATTGTTTCTATGTCGCCGGAGGTGTCCTATTATACACAAGCTCGACTACTACAGAAAACACTCTTCATCAACAATATCATCGCTCCTCCCTCTTCGTTCCTCCTTTCCATGCTCCAATCCAACATTCCCGAAACTCATTTTCCCAAACTACCGATTCCCCTATTTCGTTCCCTTACACAGTTTCCCTCATCATCCATCATCTGTTACTGTGCTGACACTGTCTTCTGTTTCCTAACCCTGATAGTCCTACACCTATCTGTTTCGTTTCCTAGCAAACCTTATTCCTAAACCTCCGGCCATCCCTAGTGTCGTTTCCTAAAACATCCCAAACATATCTGTCTCGTCTAACTCCTAAGCCAACATACTATCGTCTTTCTCTTACATTTCTTCTCTATCGTGCAACTCCCATCAAACGCAATCCTACTCATCCATCCACCATCTCGGTTTCATCAATGCCCAATATGTGGAACCTTCGTGAATATTCAACAGTAACCACTATCACCTCCCCTACCCTACAATTCAGCCTTGACTTTGCCCCGCACTTTTGATTCTCTTTACTTTTCGGGCAAACATGGAAACGCCTTCTTATTTTGCTCACCCCAAGTAGATTTACTAGGGGGTATATTTGCCTGGTCCGCGGTTGTATGGCTCATTACTTCCCCCTTCATCACAGCTCTCAACCCACTCCACCGCTCACTCCACTCCGCGGCTGCTGCGCCGTATCTTCACCTTCTACGCAGCCTCTTTTATGCACAAGCCCTTTGCCCTATTCAGCCCGAGAGTCCTTTCTGGCCAGCTTTTTTCTCGGCCACTGCTTGAAGAAAATATTAGCTCAACAAATCGCGCTCCACTCAGGCAGTGCTTGATCAAGCAAACAAATTTGGGCAGGCTCCTAGGCTAACACCGGTATCGATCCCTTAACCTGTTTTCAAGCACTGGTTTTGTTCCACCTCCTAACTCCAACACGTATAAACAGTGGTTTACCTTGAGTGCTGTAGAAAGTCGTATCTAGTATCTTTGAAAGGGTTAGTGCTTTCCTAGGATAGATGAGATCAACTCTCAGTGGGTGTTGGCTTTCATTAGCCAACATGCGTGATTCTGTTAACTTGTCAAACTAAACCTATCGTGAGCTGACGGAGATACCGAATCGCAAGAGTTTTTAGTATATTTTGTTGATGACAAGCCATTCTCCGAGCGAGACTAGGCTGGCCAGGCCCTCCACTCCTCCTACATCCCCGAATGTCGCCGAGTATGTCGGGCCCGATGGAGTGAATTTATGGGGAGGGGGCACAGAAGATTGTGGAGGGAAACTTTGGGAGTTGACGAAGGCGCAAAAGGCGGAGATAGTTGTTAAAATCCTCAACCCCCATCAGGAACAAAGTGAATTTCCGGGGGTGAGCCTGGCGCACAAGTGAAATACCTAAGTGGTCCCAGAAAAACTGTGGGAGCATTAAGATGGGGGTGAAGCCAAGTTTAAACAGGACGCTTCTTACACAAAGTTTATCAAGCTAACACTAAAAGCCACTGGAGAGAGTAAAAATGAAAAGAAGGGGTGTATCTTATTCAACAACAGGCTGGAAGCTCGCAGTGGATTGCACTTCTGGATTGTCAGACGACAAAGAACTTTTATTTGTACGAAAAAGAATATAGAAAGAAGATGTAACAAAACAAAAAGAGGACGGTGAAAAGATGCGACAAAAATTTGATACAGGGTTGGGAAAACCCATTGCCAATTGGGAAAAGCGCACTATACCCCCCCCCTGGATACGGGTATGGCGTCGGAGGTCAACCAGGAAAGGTATAGCCAGGAACCTAGCCAGCACGGGGTCATAGCTCCACTATGCGGGGTCCGTGGAACATCCATAACACACAGCATCTCCCCCGAATCTCATCAACACGCAGCATCCCCCTAAGCTCACCAAGACAAGATTCTCAAGCTCCCTACAGTTCACGTTCTTTGTTGCCCGCCCACCATCCCTCTCACAAACAGCAAGCGCCCACATTGTCACCAGGGGAGATATCGGTGCCAACCTCCCCAAGCGACAAGGGCAGCCGGAACCTTCCCAATGCCTCCCTCAGTGGAAGACAACACATGAAGAATGGCGTCTGATATTTTCTCGCATAGCTTTCTTTCTTTACTAATTGGTGTTTTTCTTTATTCCCTTCTCTCAATAGATGATAATCAATGTACCTACTTCTTCGCTTGACAAAATTGGTTAGCTGAATAGGGAGATGAAACGAATGTGTGATGAACGAGATAGATAACAAATGAACAAGCGGAAGAACCAATGACCTTATATCCTCCTCAAGAGAAAGCCCTCTTCCGCAGCATGCTTCCTGCGAATGCCAAATCTCATATGAGATTCGTCCACCCGAGTACAATATCTCCGGTTATTCTGCATAAGTTCCGAGGTGAGAACTGAATGCCCGAGGTCGCTCTTCTGCAGTCGACGGAGGGTATGGTGGTTATTCGGCATCTGAGATGTTCATGTTTTGTTGTAGGTGAACCAGTGTTTCGTATTGTCGCACTAGATATGCAGGGTTGATGTTTGGACAAGTATGAACCTAATGGTAGTGAAACGGTTCATAAGGAATAGTGGGTCACAGGTGGAGGTGGTGTTGTTCCGTGTTTATGGTGAATGGGAAAATATGTATGTCGTGAGCAGCCCAAAATATTCCAACATATCTTGCTGCTGAAGCAGGAGTTGAGGCTTGGATGGGGGGGTACATTCGAAGTGACCGACGATCCCATCAGCTGGTCAGAGAAATATCTCAAATGTATCATGTAGCTCGCACATAAGCAAATGAGGTGCTCAGACGTGAAACACGTCTTAGACCATATGAGGGAGGAACGGATCTGGCATACCCAGGGCACACCGAAAACTCAGGTCTTCATAGCTAGCAACATTTGGAAGGTTTGTGCTGCCGTCAAGAGCTTTTTCATATAATGATTACCCAATAAATATAAAAGCAGATGGGACGGAAAACTCCAAAAATGACCTCCGGAATATTGTAAAGGCCCTAAGATCCCACCTATTGCTAGAATGCCATCTCTACACTGGAAAAGATTGGATGATACCATAGCCGACTCTTTCTCTTTTCCAGGAGACTCCAGACCTAAAGAGGTTTCATACCTGGATCTCCAGTCTGGGAACACAATATTCTCCATTTTTATCAATCCGAGTGCTATTATATGATCTTTACATAGTCTGCCTGGGAGAGGTAAAAGAGAGCAGGGGGGTATTTCACATTTCCCATTACAAATTATTTCTTTATGACCCCAATAATATATTAGATAAACAAACCCAACTCCTCCCAGCAGTAGAAACCTCCACTAAAGAACCCCCTCTCCATAAAAACAAAAGTTACCGCCTGGGCTCACCTCTGTGCCATGCTACATGGCTACTGCATCTACCGACCTACTACCAGCAATAAATTGGCACACCAGCCGCCAGCTAAATCACCAATGAAGCAAATATCCCACACGGCATAGACCTCTGATAAAATAAACTTTCTCTTTAAAACATGCAACTCTCTCAACTCTACACCAACTGAACCATAACAAGGCAAAGCAAGACCCCCTCCACAGTTACCTCAATCAATCACCCACAAAATTCAATCAGAAGAATGCTCAATCAGACACAGCCAGGCCGATAATTAAAAAAAAAAGAAGAGATGAGAGACACGGGCCAACCAATTACTTATCATCCACAGAGAAAGAGCTATTCTCACTCATCCCCAAATCATACGAGCTCCATTAACCAAGCCACATTCTCCCAAACCCCGGATCCAGGCAATCAAGCATTTACGTCAATCTCCTTTTACCCACACACACCGCTCAATGTGACTTTGTCCTCCGCCCTGGGATTTGAAAAATGATAGCCCATCCAGGAATACCCGTGATGCTCATGCCTCCCATGCCTGCCATGCCCCGCATTGGCATCACTCTCTTGATGGGCAGCACACGACATCCCGCCCTACGCAGGGGTTCGCAGCAGACCCCAAAGATTAGCTTGTAACTTCCAAATCCATTTCTGCTTACCCTCGACACTATCGGGAATGCTGGGCTCCACACTTGTTAAGCCCCCCCACTCAGCTTTGTTCGGCTTTGCCAAGACGCAAGGAGGGACCACCATGAGGAGCAGGACTGTGCTTCCAAAGGATGGCTAAGATTAGGAATACCCTTCTGTCAGTCAGGATTAGACCAGCACTCCACAATCTGTGGTCATTATTGTAGTGTGGGAGGAAGGGCTCCTCGGTTACATTGCAGTAGCCAAGGCTTGTTATTGACGAGGAAGACATTGAGACTGGCTCCTCTATTGTTGTTGTTGTGGTGGTGGCGGCGGTGGCGGTGGCGACGTGAATGAGAAAGGGTGTGAGGAAGGAGAGAGTTTTGCAAGGCAAGTGGAAGGGCCATGGAATTGGTAGTGTAGTTTGCTTGGGTTATTTGGGACTGTTGAGCTCCCAACAGGGGTTTGAAATGAGACAGATGACACACTGCACTCCTCATTTGCCAAAAAGGCGTTTGAGGACCCTAGCCCCGCCTGCTCCTATCTAGTTCCTGCATGGAGAAATTTCCCAGTTGCCTGTACCCCCAGCAGGAGGAGTGCAGGTATCGCAGCATTGCACACGAGTTATATGCCTCTACAATACAAGCAACTAACAAACACAGTAATAACTGGTGATTGCACCTTGCACTTTTATTCTATGATACCAGGCCATGATTAAATGTATGTCCCCAAACCCTGCCCCCAGATAACCTGACCATGCCGTCACTGCCTATTGCCTCCACTACAAGCGACTCCATATACATGGGTTAGTACGACTACACTTGCTTAGAGCAAATTCAACTTGCCCCAACAAGCCAAGGTCACTAAACCACACTATAATACCTTTTCATTAGCTTTGAATATCAACCTATGCCATCGCCATTAGCTAACGACCAACCCACTTACGCTCACTCAATGCGTAATAATAGCGGACAGGCAATTGCGCCCTCTAACAGGAGCCAACCTAGACACAACCCCACGGTAAACTCCCCACAATCACACACCATTACTATTGGCAAGGAACATAAATAATCACTCGAGAGCACAATACCGACCCCTACAAGATCAACCGACAATGCATAAAAAAGTTTGAAAATGATAAAATAATATAGAAATGGCGCCCCAACAATAACCACGCCCTTCCGGTTCGCCCAACCCACATGACTATGACGGTGAAAGAACAGCGCTTCAACAAGGAAAACACAAGCAGAAGGAGACACGTGTGTTGAAGAGAGGGGTGAACCTTTCGGCTCCGTTTTTAAAGAAGGGGTGTGTGGGGTATGAAGGGAGCCAAAAGGTGTGCAAGGTAGATTTTAGAGGAATATGGCCTACTAAGTCAAGACTCTCAGAGCAGAATTCGGAGAAAATTGCAGTGCCATTTGTAAGTTTGGGGGATGAGATTAGAGCGAGAGCAGACTGTCACGGTTTCTAGCTTCTGCTGGTCATTCCAGCCAGTAATCCTTATTAGTGAAGTGGTGACAGCAGAATGTATCAATTCCTCGCTTCTCCATCCCTCCCTCTCGCTGATTTCCACTACAATAGTACCTCCCATCCCCTTCGCTAGGAGCCCATCCCCCGATGACACAAACCAACCAACCATTCTCTTTCTTTTTCTTCCTTAGAATTCTCCCCACTTTAAAACCCTACATCCCCACCCAGGCAATTTTACAAACTTTTTCTTTACAATCTCGTCATGAATAATAATAATAAAAAAAGTATGAAAAACCTCCACTCATTCCTGCATGTTAGCAATGTAGGCAGCAGTTCTTTCTCTGTCCTGAGCATCAATTGCTCTGACAACATTATTGCCACCGGCATTACTGCCATCGGAGGGGCTTCGGAGGCGATGGTTTGCCCTGCAATGCTCATAATAGATACCCGACACTCTCTCAACCATGTGCTTCGCGATTTCCCCTTCCCGGAATTGTGATTGGCCCCAAGGCCAGTACCATTTCATATGTGTTCCCCTCGTATAGAACCGAGGACGGCATTTCTCATTATATCCCTGGATCCAGAGGTGGCACGGTGCACAACTCAGCTTTGATACACCGATATAACTGAAAGCAGGAACGCCCTTCCAATGGTCAACAATGCTATGAGTCCTTTTTCCATTATCTTCCCTACAGCTTAGACCACCTCTACCACTAATAGTCGAGGACTGCTCTGCCTGGCCTTCATTCAGGCAGTAGCTACGTGGTAGCTTTGATCTTCCCTTTCTCGCCCATGCCCTCGGGTAATTATGAGATGCGTTGTAGTGCAGCTGTGATGCCTTTGCGAAATATTCTATCAAAGAACATTCACAATGAACTGGCGCAGCGAGCTTTTCATGCTTGAGAAACCTTCCATGTAAAATTTCAGCCTCCCTTTTTTCCCAGTTTTTCCCTACAGATTGGGAAGCGGGAACAATTCGTTGAATTATTGCCTTCCAATGGGCTGTTGTTTGTGGAAGAACAACTGGTCGTTGGGGGGGTGGGGTAACGGTAACAATCGACAGCAGACATCCTAAAGAATGTTGTAATCGTGGGGAGTGTGCAAATCCTATCAACACTTCCAAATTGCGATGTTGGCTTGTTAACTTTTGAAGGGCATGCCTTAGGTCAAATTTCATTTGACCTTCAATATCACGGTCTAAAAAAAATAAAGTTAGAACTGCAAACAATATTCTATATTGAAAGAGAAGGATGAAAAGCAAGAAATAGAAACAGAACGAAAGAAAAATGAGAAGACCAGACTTACCAACTTGGCTTACTAAAGCTTCACAAAAATAAAAACGCTCTCTTGTCAAGTGTTTTGCATGAAAGGTTGCAACCTCCAGAAGTGAATACAGGGTTTGCCAATAAGTATCATGATGCATGCTTAGCGGTTTCACATCATAATCGCGGAAAGCACGAAGGAGAGCTCGATATGTGGTCTGGAGGTCCTGTTCGTTGCCTTGAAATTGGGTGCCACGATCTTTATACAAGCGTTTCATAAATGCCTGTAATTCCGGCAGCCACCTGTTAATACGCATCCTGTGCTTAACATGTGTGTAGGAGTAAATAAGCCGGAATAGGCGGATGCGACTATCGCGGGCCACATCCTGTGGCATAATCGGGGAAACTCGTCTGCTTTGCAAGGATCGTTCTTCGGGTTGACAACCTCCTTGCATTCTATTCTCCAAGAACTTTGCCGACATTCCCCTTATTATTTCCCATACCTCACGTAAGTACTCCACTACCCCCTCCTTGACCTTTCCATTCTCCGCCACTGTCAAACATATCTTCCCTTGATCCAATTCTAATTGGAGTCCAATCGCAATCACCTGTCCCATTGGTTCCGATATACAGATATTGGCTAAGGCATCAAGAATTGGAAAGGTCCTCTCATTCCCCACTGGGTAATCCAAAATTCCGCCAGTCACATTGGAGAGTGGGATATCGCCTTGCCGGTTTCTATGGGAGGCTTGACTTCCAGTGACTGCATGCATAAGAGCCACCAAATTATGCGGCTTGAGGGAAAGGGAATGGGCCATGGTACAACTTTTTCGGGGGTTCGCGATGTAGGACTCGGGTGCTAAAGATACTTTTCGTGGAGATTGGGGATCAACGTGGCCAGTATGGAGGAAAATATCACCAAGGTCGAGGACACCGTATAGGAGGGAAGTGTTTCTTGAAGAATAAAAGATTAACTGTTAACAATAAGAACTTGGAATATAGAGTAATTGAGGAACAATCATATGAAAGGGGTATCTCAGGCTCTGGTGACTTTTTGTGGGTTTTATTTGAAGGAAAAAGGACAATCGACTTGAGAAAGGATGGAGATTATGGGAGCTTTGTTAATGGTGATGTGGCCTTACATTTTCTTGCACGGAGGAAACAGAATATTAGTACAATAAAAGCTGAAACAAAGCAAATTAACATCTGGAATAGGAAGCTATAAGGGCCCAACTGTGCCTGGAAGGGGAATCCCTATAATGGAATTGGTTGGACGCTAACTGATTTAGTTCATGTTTATAATAGGTGGTCGGGAAAGTCTGGAGTACGGTATTATCTCGAGTTATACGGCTTTTCGCCAAGACCGGGCGTTGCTTAAGGTTGCGTAGTGCCCGGAGTCTGAAATGGGCCTCTTCAATGCCCCCAGTTGACATCTTAGCTGAGGTATGGGTTTTAGGTGTCTACAACCATGCGGCTCAGTGTCTTCAAATCCCTATTTGCAAGGGTCCGGATGGTAATCAAACATCACGCCATGCGCTTGGGTGAGAAGCACTGGATACCTAAAACTCGCCTCTTGGTTATTATGTTGACTGGGGCATTGAAGGGGCCCATTTCAGACTCCGGGCACTACGCAACCTTAAGCAACGCCCGGCCATGGCGAAAAACATTATAACTCGAGATAATACGGTAATGTTTCTCCCATGGCATTCACATTGGGTATTACCTAATAATCGGGAGCCTGGTTGGGAGGGCAGTGGACTCGAATAATACCCAGGTATGATACCATACTCACATAGTTTGTCAAGTGGATGATGGTTGTGAAATACTGTATCTTATAATAACTTAGATGAGCTAAAGATTGCCATCTCGGGATGCAATTGCGGGTTGGTACAACTGATTGCAAATTGGGCAAAGGGTGCGGGATAGCGGTGGATGAACCTGGGTGGTGTCTTGGAGATTAGCCGAAAAAGGGAGAGCCATGTTGTGGTCCCACCAACATGGGGTCATAGCCCACAGACCCCTGGCCTGTAGCCGCTTAATACATATAAATTTACCTCCTGCGAGCTCACCTTTTAACCAGCCCACCATTCTTCCTACAACTTCAGTTCTTATTTTCCTACACCTCACTCTCTTTACCCACCCAACCGGACACCCATGCGCCCTCATTGCTATATAGAGATACATCAGCGGTAACGATTAGGCATGGGAAGAGCGGTGAACGAGTCGCCAATGCCTCCGTCTGTGGAAGAAGCTTCCCCACAACCAAGTAAAACAAACAGTCATGTATTTCCTTTGGTTTTGCTTACTTTGTGTTTCCTTTCTTCGGTTTTCCTTTCTTGTTTAGATATCTGCAATAAATAGATTCTGGCTTTGGAAAACTGGCCTTCCCTAACAACAACATCGCTTGTATGTTTTAATCGCCCTAGCATTTCTCACATCCTCCCTTCTCTATTATCATACTATTCCCTTCAACTCGTCCTTGTCTCTCCATACTCTCCCTCCATTTATGACTCGCTCACCCACTCAAAAACAACCATTTACTACCGGCGTACTAACGGTGGCCAGTTCATCGCCCGCCAAATTAGCCCAAACACCTCTCCGGTGCGTCTACTATAGTCGCAATAGGTGGTATGTCGCTTCTTGGAGTACTGTATTGTACTCGAGTAGGATAGGGTTTCTGTAAGTAACTTTCTCGAGCTAAAAGCTCTCTATGTTACTCGAGTATTAAAGTTACTCGATTATACTCATATTCCCTGTGCTTGGACTGGTTACACTCACCTCGGGGCCGGCTTTCAATCAATGAGAGCAATCAAATCAGCACATGAGTCACTTGATGGGCTGTGCGAAGTTGTGGTTGATGTTGATGTGGTTGTAGTTGTGGCTCTCGGTTATGGTCTCCCAAGGCAAGTTGCTGTATGCTATGATCTTTGTCCTACCTAGAATGCGGATTTTCGCTGACTTTATAAGAGCCTTCCTTGACCCTTGCTTAATTTTTATTTTATTTTAATCTACATGGTGGGTGTGATATTGGTTGAATTGATGGTTTTAATAGGAAGATCTGGAAATATATTTTCTTATGATCTCTCCGCGCTGTACCTAAGGAAGGCCTCTGCCTCTCAACCTTGAGACCCTCTTACAGTATATGGTACTTGAGTAGTTGTATTTGGTTGGCTAGGAACCTATAATATTAACTGAATGTGACAGTGGCACAGCCAACTGGAGATCCTAGGATGATTTGTTGAAGGAGGCGGGTGGTATTACCTCTCTTGTAGATGTGCTGGACTATTGTCCACTGGAATACTGTGCCCGAGTACATCAGGTTTCAAAGGTTGGACCTATGTTGCAGGTTCTAGGAGGAAGGCGGTACGGGTAATGTAGGGAGTAGAATAAGGCTGTCTGCTTGGATGGATCGGGCTTGCAAGTTTTATACTTGAGGTTTATTACCCTGGTGTTCCTGTGTATCGGACAGCTATTATATGAGGAATGAGATGGAAGAGAGGCCGGGAGTGGGCATCTGAAAGTCTGAGAGATTGAGGAGGATTATCAAGGCAAATGCTCAGAAACCGCCTGGGATACAACCAGACAGTACCTCTCTCGGAGGATATATATATCCGGCCCGGTAAGAGTGTACTGTACGCTCCACGGACAACTTTTCACATCATCCAATCACATCAGTTCAGGCGCAAAGTGCACTCCGTAATCTGTAATCTAATGAATTCGAAATACAATATACAGCTCACTAGTCCTGCAGAATTTACATGAAATAAGAATGGAAATGGGAACCCCACCCAAAACCATTACCCAAAACCTAGAAACAAAAACGCAGAACCATGAAAACAAAAGAAGAAAGTTAAGTAGTGGTTCCCGCCGAGGCTACAGGGTCTTCCTACTTGTCTCGATTACGTGGAACCTGACCCATCCGAAGGCTATTAGTCAGTTTGTACACTTCCTCAAAGTACTCCTTGTTCAGTTGGAAAGGCTTCGCCGTCATGTTAGGGATATATTTTCCCTCAGCTTGCCGGGGTCAATCGAGGACTTGACTATCTTTTTCATTAGGAATGATATGAACGGTTTGACTCAGCCACGCAAAAATGTGGAGTAGAACAGGACGTGAATGGTGGAGAGAAATGGTGGCGAGACCGCTCTGGAGTTCGACTGGTTTCGGCTTGGCTGCAGTTTGTTTAGAACATTTTTGAATAATCTCGACGAGCTTCTCCTTGACGTCCTGAAGGGACATCTTCACCATAAGGGAATGCATGTCAATTTTCTGCACCTTGAGGAAGTTGAGCACATTGGTGAGGCAGCCGAGGCAGCGGAACTAAGGGTTATGTCAATAAGAGTGAAATAGAGGGTGAATGGAGAACGACTTACATCACCAGAGCAGACATTACTGGTTGGTGACATTATAATTGACAACTTCCAGCAACAATTTAGTCTCCTCCGCGATGTTGTCAACAATCTAGTGAAGAGCTTGGTCATTGAAGGTCTTAGAAACAGGGCTAGGATTGATAGTAATCATACAGTAGTTGCTTCTTCCCTCGGTTTCGTTCTCAACGGCGACTTGCATAATCAAACCAGGGTACAAGACAACAGAGGCCAAAGGCTCATGGCATCACTTCAGCCAAAGCCGCAAGAGCAGAGTATTTACCTGGCGACTTTCCGGCGAAAACAGAATCGCGCTCGATTAAGCCACCGGATCTGATGTCCTCAAAGGAAGCGTTCTCCATAAGAGTGAGCGCGGGCTGGGTGAATTGTGTTGAGGATAAAAGGCCTGTCGGGGAGCTGTAGGTGTACGAGGTAGTGGTCTCTGTGACGTCTTTTGAGATCTTCTCCGACTTGGTTGATGCGTGCGCACCGACATTCTCAAAAGTCATCGACAGGTCGTTCTGCCTAGTAGCCTTTCCACGCGGTGGGCCAAAATGAACAGTCAATTCTCTGGGGTTATTTCTCACAATCTTTGTGATTGCGAAACATATAATACTATTAGGTGGCGAACGGGAATAACAAGAGAAAACGACTTACCATAATTGTCCATACAAGGTCTATCAGCCCAGTGCCACACCTCTCGGGCTACTGGGGTCGAGTCCAACAAACTCATCCCCATACCTTGCTCCTGACTTCCTTGACCGGTAAATATGTAGGCAGATACTGGTTGCTCAACTTCCACCTCTCACACAACCACCTTCTCTTGGGTTTCCTTGTTGGTGGCCTCAATTTTGATCATCTTTCTACCGCTGACCATGCCGGTATAATGCAACTTGGTCTCAATATCGTCATTCGGTAGTACCAGACCAACAAAGTTACACGAAAAATATCTAACCCTGGCAATGTTGTTCTCCGCAGCCCAAGTTTCAACAAGAGACATCACTGCCGCGAATGAGAACATTACATGGGCGATGCTTCCAGCAAGGTTAGAATTGCTAGAGAGGGTTCCCGAGACCTGAATTGGATTGTAGTCACTCGACACACAACGGGCATATCCTTCGTTGTTAGGCGGGGCTCTGATGAGAAGTTCTGTTTTCGCGCTAGGAGGAGTAGTATTGTTGAAGTTGACAGGTTGTTCAATACTGGAGCTGTGGCGTATGAGATGGTCAATTATCTGGTTTCCGTGGCTCCGACCGGCAATGTACTGGCCAGATGCAACTTGTATAACTTGCTTTGTAGGTAACTCAACCAGCACTTGCGCGAGAGTTCAACGGAGCTGGAGATCTTCTCATTTTCGAATCGGATGAAGCTTGACAAGCGAAACGTAAGGGTCTTCCCTAAAGGTTAGGTGTCAGTATCATCATTGCGGAACCACTCCTTTGATCCAAGGACAGCAACATCTCTGCTCGATGATATTTGCACTTGCATTGGCTTCTCGATCTTTTGTTGGAACGTGTTTTCCTAGTGGGTGTAGGTGCCCCTATACAAGAATTGAAAGGTAAGCTCTATATTTTGCGGCTCACCCATGGGGATAGTTCGGCAGACGTCCACCATCTTTCCCAAGGCCTGGTGAGAAAGTCATTGATTTCGGCCTTTGTTTCAACAACTTCATCCTTCCTCAAAGGCTCCGGGCCGGGAAGCATGCGGAGGCTATTGGAAAGGTCGACCGATCGCCGTCAATGGCCTTTGGGAAGATTGCTTTGATGATAGCTTTCCACCAAACCACCATAGGGAAATCCATCAGCGGGTAGACAGTCTTCCCAGGTCGCTCGGCGAAAGCCTTGCCATTGTTCCTAACCGCGTGAACGAAATCGGGAATCGCGTGCCCCATAACAAGTGCGCGACCGCCATCACATATTTTTGTTACGGCCAGAGCGAGGGGAACTTTCTCACAGGCAAACCAGAACCGGAAGTAAAATTCTTTGATTCTATCGTTACTTCCCTCAATTACCTTGTGGATAGATGGAGGTTCAGTCTCGGGATCATAGCAGAACCTGAGTAGCAAAGACACAGGCTTCTCCAGTATGGTGCGCTCCTCAAAGAGGTCCATCTGAATCTCCTTCTCTTCCAATATATTAACCTCGATTGTCGTGACATAGAAAGGTCAGGAGTGGTTTTTCTCTTTGACAGCCATGACAGTTTTGGCCGGGTCCCTTGCGTTGGTGATTTCCGATGACCATGTCATGGGCAGGTGCAAAGATGCTTCTCAGTGGATTGTCCTGGAATTTGTTGTCTTGAAGGAAAACATCGCTGTTAAACAACGCGTGTCTCCACAAGTAGGCTTCACCGGTAAGGAGCCTCAGCCAGGGGTCAGAATCGGGAAGTGTACCCTAGGAGGTGGATGCTGAGAGCCTAAATTTGGTTTTTCCACCCTCCTCAGAAATGGTCAACCCGCCAACTTTGTCAATGTAATTCAGAGAAGTGATCGGTTTCCCACCTAAATACTCAACAGCAGGGATCGCGCTCTCGTCGCCGCCATAGACATCCTTTGTTAGTACAGCGATGTGCCCATTGTGGATTCCGTCGAGGATATCCTTGATGGGCTCATTGACTACGGTGCAGTATTCGGCAGCCATAGGTCCTTGAAGAATACAGGTTCTTCCGACATCCTGGCCAACGACAGCCTGGAGATCTTAGGATTGCCAAATCGAATCCTTCTTAAACTAGAATTCGAAATTCTGTTCAAGTGAAGGAATAAATGGAATCAGGCTTGTGGCCATGCCGTTGGAACATAAGGGGAAATGAGGCATATCCTGTGTATTGAGGAGTTGGGTTTTGGCGTCCGGGCAATGGGCGAGAATCTTTTCGGTAGTAGAGGTGGGATCACTCAAAAAGGCATAGTTTTGGAGTAGGGACGCCTGGCCCTCAATGGGATTGAACCGTTCCTCATTAGGTCGAATGAAATCCCCAGTAAGCCGTCGCCAAGAAGGATCGATCCAGCGGGACTCATTATTAACATACATAAGTTCACCATTCGACAGACGACCTCGGCATTGGTCATGTCTGTGAGATCAACAGCTTCCCCACTAGAATTTCGACTAAACCAATTCTTTTGGAAATTGGCATTCAGGCGGTTGATGATATAGTCAGGTAGCTTCTTAAGCTGGAAGAGGCGTTAGGCTTTGTCCAGTGAGAAAGTTGTGCGGCCCAGCTCTGCCCTATATTGCCGGGGGGTTAGTTGAAAAACATTTGATTAACAAAATCCCGATTGATCACACCGAAGCTTGATACCACGGGTGGCAAGCCCATTGATTGGTTCGCCCATCTCCGACAGTACTGTAATAACACCACGGGCATGGCCCTTAGAGGTCTTCTCCCAGTCCTTATGATTCAATCCCTCTGCGTTGAAGATCGCATTCTTGGCCTAGAAGGCGATAATAATTAGAATGTGCCCGATTGCGCGATTAGCCAAGGCAAACGTACATTCAAGCTAGTATGTGCCTCCTTTGTAGTCATCATTCTACTACCAAACAAAACACCGTCGAAAGGCATTGGAGGGCACTTAAACTTCTCGGACCAGGCTCCCGCCAAATAAGGCTATGATCTTCCGTCCTAACAAATCCCGAGCCAGCAACAAGGGCAATGTTAGCGTATCTCCGGATACGTACGTACATCTGAAGGATTGGTTGGTGGGGGTATTCGAAGGAGTGGTAACCACCTCCTCTTCCTCCCGTCAACTGCGAAATTGTTGGGAAAGTTGGGTTAGCCTTTGCAATATTGATGACTTGTTGGATAGTATCCATAGAGCTGGGCTTAAAAAAGAGATGTGTTTCAACCCCCTCGTCTCAATGTACTCGTTGGCAACATCGAGTGACAGTACCCAGGCGCCCACAGTCAGCCCTTCAATCGGAACTCTAGTGGAACGAAGCTGTTGGAGAAGTGAGAACAGCCATCCCGTGGGATTCCCTTAGATAAGATTGACAGTGATACTGGCACCAGGGATGGTATTCCGTTCAATTTTCTGAAAGGTTGTAGTAAGGCCCTTGGCATTGTAATACCACAACCTGCGGATTTGCGTCAGCACAGAATATGCAAGATTCCAAGGAAATGAGGTAACTCATGGACCAATTCAATCTGATACCCGGCATTCATAGTGGCCGCATCAAATTCCGATGGGAAAGTACATGGTATCCACCCAGCAACCATGACTGACGACCGTCCAAGCAACCGATAAAAATTTGGTATCAATGAAGGTCTCGCCCTGTTTTGTTTGAACCAATTTAGGGCCGTGCTCATTCAGCCGGTTAACTGCATAATTGACTACATACTTGGAATCTGTGTCGAATAGCTCGGGTTTGTATCCAACCTCATTGATTGCGCCTTCCCAAATGCCCGCTCTGATTATACGTACTGTACACCTGTACCATCTTTATTGGGGTGAGTCAGAACACCAAGCCCGTGAATGCCTCCCAGGACCAAAGTCAAGAATGTGTGCTACCTTAAGGAGAACGGCGGCGGTTTTCCCTGTTAACCGGCTGCTGAGTAATCATATCCACCATTTGAACAATGATTGATTGATCGCCGGAACCATGAAGGAGGTCTTGACTGGTGGAAGAGTGGAAAACAGAAATTGCGTGATCCTGCCGGGTGAAGGCCCCTATCTCTTTAAGGTCCTCCAAAATGATATCAGTGGTAGATTCGAGCTAAGGAGAATGGAAAGGTGCAAATATAGGCAGGAAGTGGGTTGTGAAAGGAACTTCCGCTCAGTAAAGTCAACATGATTCTGGTCTAATCAGCTTGGCCCTTTGACCATCCTCAGACTAGGATTAAGGTCGTAAAGGGATTAGGGAGAACCAGTTAAGACAACGTTCCTCCCACCATTAATTAAGGAGATGTGGATATGCCTATCGTTGGGCAAATGCGTATTGGTAATATCAAGATGGTGCTAGACCTATGCTTGAGGCATGTCTCGCACCGAGGGCATGGGCGATGGAGTACCTTAACCCTCATTGACGGAGTCTTTCAGGATGCAAGGAACTAGTGAGGTCGGGGGATATGTTTGCTGGGAACGGCAACCGATCGAGAAAAGGATGGTGAGAGTGTCGGATGTGATAGGGTGGAATGAAGACCAAGTCGATGCAGATGCGATCGTGGCGGCGTAACGACGCCTTGACAATGGCCAGTTGTACCTGCAAGCCCTTCTCCGAGGTCCCCAGGCTCCTTTGCGAGCATCTTTCAAGTTTCATAGCAATACGCCAGTTGCACAAGCCCAATCAGGGGGAAGCAAACAGGAGCGGAAACTAGATAGGAAATATCATGGGTAGATTCCTCATCCTGCAGCCATCTCATAAAATCGAGCCCATTGGAATATGCTTTGCCTGCACGGGGATCTCTAGTGAGTGACGAAAGTAGCCAGAGACACAATGCACCAGATAATCCTCAACGAACCAGCCATAAACACTTAAGATTTCCAGAAGCTCGTTAAAGTATTCTCCAATATTCCCTCACCCCCCAAAAAAACTACATAAAGACCAGCGGTTTGTTGGGCAGGGGCACAAAACAGAGCGGACTCGTGTCCTTTGATGGGTCGGTGAGCAGCTCGGCGAGCACTATAATAGGATTTGACCACATCGAACCTCTTGGTCTAAGTGCCAGGCAATCGAGCGGCCACAGCATGAACTTCATTCACCCGCAGCAAACGGGCTTCGAACTCAGTCAGAACAAGCCGTAAAACGTCCTCGTAGGTTCCTTGTGCGTGATCCTCCCCTTCCTTAACTTGCCGCGTTACGAAGGCTAAAAACAGGGAAAGAAGCTTGGGGGCGGATGATGGCTCATCCCCGAGAGAAAGTTCGTCTGTAGGAGGTGGAAATTGAGATACAAACCACTGGCGAAGCTAGGTTGCATGATAGTGGGAGGGATGAACAGGGCGTGCTCAAGTGGCCCGTGATTGAGAACAAGAAGGGCGGAGAGGATGCTGAATTAGGGGTAGAGACCCCGGTGGTGGTTCCTGGTGGACGGTACATGATGAAGGTTGCCAGGCAAAAGGAAACTCGTTGGGTTCAATGGAGATTCTTTATAATCAATATTTAGCACAACTGATCATGAATTGAGTTGGAAAGAGGGAACTTGGATACAGTAGACAGCGGGGGTTAGATGGAAGCGACAATAGGAGGAACAAAAACAAAAAAGGCCCCAACGGGAAACTCACAAGTGAGATCAAGGAAGTTATGACGGAAAATATTGCTATTTCGAAAGGAGAGCGACGGGGTAAAAGAGCAATGGCAGGGAAAACGAGAGCAAGAGAAAAATTGGTAATTTATGGGAGCGAATTCTAGGGGCACGTCCAAGCCTGGGAGGAGGGGATTAAGCGGGGTGGCATGAGAAAGATTGGCGAGGTAGGTAATGGAGAAGGTGAAGGTCCCATGGGGATTTTATCAATTTAGTCAGAGGAGGATCATAAGGACGGTGTTTGGGGGTGCCGAGAGTTTGGCACTTATCATGTTCCTAGAGGTATCTTGAAGCGAGGAGGGAAAGAGGGGTTCAATCATGCCTCTCTGAAACCATGAGCTGCTACAGCAGCCAAGGTATCATATCAGAGTCGCGACAAAAGAAAATGGAGAAAAGAGTGTTTAAAAAGATGTCATTTTTTGTTTGGAAAAGCCTGAGGAGAGATACCGGTGTGCCCTAGGATTCGCTGACCAGGGTGCAGGCAAGGTAACCATAATTTTGGGATGGGCAGAAAGTTTTACAGTAGGCAACTTCTGGTGAAAAAAATCAAGATTAGAGTTGACATCGAGTCAATATCTAGTGGAAACATAGTGGCCCGCCCGATATGCTCTAGTCTGTGTAACCTCAACTCAGCCAGGTGGCAGCCTGTCCATGCTGTAGTGTACTAAACTGCACCTCGAGGGTGAAGCGGAACTTGATATTCCTCATTTGGCATCCGAGGGATTATCTATCAGGTATTTAGGCTGGTCTAGTGTTATGTAGAGAGATTTATGACGTGCACAACCCACTTTAGCTGTCCTCTCCCTTTCCTTTTCCCCTTTATTTACCCATTGTCCCCCACCATTGATTCTCCTCTCCTCCTCCTCTCTCATCCCTTGTTCCCTTCTGTCCGGTTCCTAAAAAACTCACTTTCACTTTACTTTTTTTTATCCGAAACAGTGGCCACATAACCCTTTACAAAATTCCTCTTAATCTCGGTATTAACTACTTTCCTGTCTCTCTAGAATCCTCGCTTAGTTCTTACCTGACTCGCTTTCCTAAAGTAAGCGAGCATATAGGGTGCTGCTGTCCGGGTTCTCTAGTGGCTGCTATATGGCCAGAAGATTGCTCTAATCTCTCACTTCTGCAAACAAAGGTTTGGATAATGCGATCCCAGAGTATTTCTGATAATTTTGTAGTCAATTTACTAATTGGGCAGGGCCAATAAAGGAATTATTTTAGGGAACCCAATACCCACACTGCGACCACAAGTAGAACGACTCGAATCAAGACCTCCCCCGATCATTCATGCCGACCACAATGGACCATCCCTATAGGATCCATGATTTGATCGCTTTGATGCATATGGCTATCGGGGTTGAGCACCACCATGCCAATAGGGTAACGAATATTGCCCATTCAAAGATAATCGGAGGAATTGTTTCTTCTCCCGAAGCAAACGAGCGAACATTTCCCGTGCTTGATGCGCTCGCCAATATTTGTATCTCAAAGCCCCAAGGACAGGTGGTAGCCGTAGCCCTACAACTACAGTCGCAGCAGAAGCTCATTCGGCTCTCAATCTCAGAGAACCATGCTGTCCCAGATGATATGGTGCAGCATTTAACCAATGTCTGGAAAATGCTCAAAAGGCTATCATCACAGTTTGCCGCCCAGAGAATTCAACCAACGGAATCGACTGCCAACTCCCAAAACCAAGTACTAGATGTTTCACCCCGAATGCCGAGTCATATCGGAAGAGATTTGCGTATAAAAATCTTTCAAAAAATATACTGCTATACCCGAGAGAAGAATCGCCATCGCTGGGACAAGTGGTGGCCGGTGCTCGAGTCCTTCATGGCAAGATTTTACAAAAAGAAAGCCAATAAAAATAATTTCCAAGGCTTGGAGGTTAATCTGGATCTCGCCTTCAAAGCACTGAAATGTGCAATCGTTTATGATAGACGGCCCCCAAAAGAGCAAGATACAGTATACTGGAAAGAACTCTATTCATTTATCGAGTTCGCAACCTCTCATGTCCAAACAATGACAGGCAACGAGAATTATTGGTGTAATAGACTCGCAGTAGAGACAGGTAAGCCCTAAGCACAATGTCCTAATAATATTTATATTCAAACTTCTAACGTCATTCCCCAATAGATGTTGCTTCTTCTACTGCATTTGATCTGCGTAGAGTCCTTTTGAAGCTCACAAGTCCCCACCGTCACTTTCACACCCTTATTGCCTTCGCCCACTCCCCACGTCTGCGTCTCGCCTTTCAATCCAAAATCTCGATAATTGCTATTCCCACCTGCCCACCAAGGGCATTTGGACTTCCTCGCAAAATGTCGGAATGGAGACGGATTATAAGTGATATAATTCCAACGGTTGATGTCAGAGTACAAGGAGCGAATGTGGACTGGAGAACAACAGAGGCTTGGAATGCTTACAACAGATTTGGCCGTCGCCAGAGATGGTCTGCTCCGATACATTGCGAATGTGCATTGATCCAGTACATGACCACCAGGTCAGATGATGCAAAGAGAGCCCGATGGACGAGAAAACCGAGCAAAAGAAGATTTACTCAGATACTCTCAGGTGAAGGGACTGAGGGCCGGAAGTCGCCAATTGACTTCAATCCTGTCTTTGTACAAAAGAGCTGCATACATGATAGCGACAGATCAGCTACTAGCAACAACCTAACGATTCTTTCACGGCATGAGAGGAGGCAAATATTGGATATTGACTCGACTAAGGCCAATCAGGAGGATGATACCAATACCACAACGCACGCCAACCCCAGTAGGTGGACCAGGAGCTGTAAAGCTAACCCGTCGAAGAGAAAGTCTTCCAGAGAGCATGAGGAAAAAGACGGAACAAAGAAAAAGCGCAATTGGGAAGTAATGGATACTGAATCAGATGTGTGGGATTCAGTCCCGCCATTCAGCTATATAGGCGTATCGAAGTTGAGCTGTAGAGCATGCCAAATGTGGATACAATGTTATAATGCTCAAGGCGGGCGAGAGTACTATACAAGAGGCAGTCACGGTAAATGGTATTGGCCCTGGGGGATGCCCCAGCTCAAGGAGGAGGCACTAAGTGAATCAATGGTGAAAATGATCTGTACAGCATACAGAGAGCACTGCCGTGCCCTTCACCGGCTAAAAAGTCTTTCTGATGGGAGCACTGCGGCATCCCGCCCACCAAGCCCCCCCGATCCTCTTGTTGACTCATTTGTTAATTCCTACTTTCTAAGGGCGGGTATTTGAGTACAAGGACATAGCCCTTATATTGCTGTTGAAAAAACCAATGTGTATATTATAATCAGTTTAACAGAATGAAGATCAGGAACGGAAGGGCCACTGCGCGGGTAATAATTCAAGAAGAGACAATCAGGAAGGAGACTGGGAAGGGACACAGAAGGAGCTCGGGTACATTGTAATGATATTATATTTCGTCGTATCAGTCACTCCGGACAAGGGTTGGCTGTGTGAATTGTGTTGAGGACAAAATACCAGCCGGGGAGCATTAGGTTTACATGGTAGTTGTCTCTGTCACTTCTTTGAAGATTTACTTCGATTTTGTTGATCCGTCCACGCCGACACTCTCAAAAGTCAGCCACATGTAGTTGGGTCTAGTAGCCTTTCCAAGCGGTCGGCCAAAATGAACTGGAAATTCCTTGGGGTTATTTCTTTCATTGTTTGTGATTGCAAAACCTATAATACAATTGGTTGCTGGAGGGGGATAAAAAGGGAAATGGCTTGCCATAATCTTCCATAAAATATTTATCAGCTCTGTCCCAAAGCTGTTTCGCCACAGGCGAGGAGTTGCACAAACTCATCCTCATACCTTGCTCTTAGCCTCCTGGGCGGGGAAATATACAAGCAGATACTGGTTTGCTCAACTTCCGCATCTCACACAATCACCTTCTCTTGGGTTTCCTTGTTGGTGGCCACAACTTTCATAATTTTCTACCACTGACCATGCCGGTATGATGCAACTTTGCCACAATACATCATTCGGTAGTACCATAACAACAAAGTTAGACGAAAGAGATCTAACCCTGGCAATGTTGTTCTCTGCAGAAGCCCAAGTTTCAAAAAGAGACTTTACTATCGCGGGTGAGGAGATTCTATGAGTGATGGTTCTAGCAAGGTTAGCATTGCTAGAAAAGTTCGTGAGACGTGAATTTGATTGTAGCCGCCCGATACATGGCCATATCCTTCATTGCTAGCTGGGGCTCTCATGAGAAGTTCGGTTTTCGCGTTAAGAGGAATAGCATTGTTTGAAGTTGACAGGCTGTTCGATGCTGGTGCCGTGGAGTTGGAGATAGTTAATTACCGGGTTTCTGTGACTCTGACATGTAATGCGCTGGACAGATGAAAATTTGTATAACTTCTTTTGTAGCTAACTCAACCATCACTTGTCCGAGAGTTTCAACGGAGCTGAAGATCTTCTCGTCTGTGAAAATCGGATAAAGCTTGACAAGCGAAACATAAGCGTCTTCGCTAAAAGTTCAGTGTCAAGATCATCAAGGTACAACCATTCCTTTGAGCGAAGGACAGCGATATCTCTGCTCGATGCCATTCGCACTTGCATTGGCTTCACGATCTTTTGTTTGAACGTGTTTTCATAGTCGGTGTAGGTGCCCCTATACGGGAATTGTGAAGTAACATCCATAATTGGCCGCCCATCACTCAAGATTGTTCCACAGACCTCCACCATCTTTCCCGAGCCCTGGCTTAGAAGGCATTGATTTGGGATTTGGTTTCAATATCGTCCTTCCTGAAAGGCTCTGCACTAGGAAGCATGCGGAAGCTTTTAGAGAGGTGAACCAGCTTGAAAAGATCCCCGTCAATTGCCTTTTGGAAGCAGCTTTGATGATACCTTTCCACCAAACCACAATTACAAAATCCATTGGTGTGTATACTGTCTTCCTAGGTAGTTCGACATAAGCCTCGCGATTATTCCCAACTGCGCGAACGGAATCGGCAATCGCATTCACGGTAACCTGTGTGGGTCCGCCGTCGGATGCATCTGTTACGGCCACATCCAGGGGAGCATTCTCATCGCAGAACCAGAGATGGAAGTAAAATTCAGTGATTGTATCGTTCCTTCCCTCCATTACCTGGCCGATATATGCTGAGCCAGTCTCGGGATGATAGCGGAACCTGAGTGGCAAGGACGCGGGCTTCCCCTGTATGTTGCGCTCCTCAATGAGATCAATGAGAATCTCCTTCTCTTCCAACATCTTAATATCAACAGTCTTGACATAGCAACCAACTGAGTGGTTTTCCCCTTTGACAGCAATAACGGTTTTAGCCGGATCCTTTGCGTTGGTGATTTCGATTATGCCATGGGGAGGAGGAACAATGGGTCTCATTAGATTGTCCTAGAATTTGTTGACTTGAACGAAAGCATCACTGGTAAATAACTCATGTCTCCACAAGTAGGTTTCACCGGCAAGCAGGCTCAGCCACAGGTCAGAATCGGGGAGGGCACCCTAGGAGGCCGACACCAAGAGCCTAAATGTGGTTTTTCCACCCTCCTCAGAAACGGTCCACCCGTCAACCTTGTCAATGTCATGCAGAGAAGTGATTGGTTTCCCACCAAAATAGTCAACAACAATAGCGATCGCGCTTTCGTCACGGCTATAGACATCCTTTGTTAGTGAAGCGATGTGCCCATTGAGGATTCCGTCAAGGATATCATTGATAGGTTCAGTGACTATGGTAGAGTATTCGGCAGCCACAGCTCCCTGAAGCCTGTAGGTTATTCCGACATCCTGTCCAACATCAGCCTCACGATCTTAGGATTGCCAAAGGGAATATTTCTTAAACCAGAATTCGGAACCCCCTCAAAGTGAAGGAACAAATGGAACAAGCGCCTGGCCACGCCGCTGGAATAGACGGAGGAAATGCTGCATATCCTGTGCATTGATGAGTTGGGTGTTGGTATCCGGGAAATGGGCTAAAATCCTTTCCCTAGTTGCGGAAGGATCATCCAAAACGGTGTAGCCCCCGAGTAGTGACGCCTGGCCCTCAATTGGAGTGAACCTTTGCCGATTACATCCAATCAAATCTTTAGCAAGCTGTTGTGAAGAGGGATCTATCAAGCGGGACTCATGCTTAACATACATCAGTTCCACCATTCCAGGGACAACCTCGGAGTAGGTAATGTCTGTGAGATCAGCGGCCTCCCCATTAGAATTTCGACCAAACCAAGTCCTTCAGAAATCGGCATTCAGGCCTTTGATGACATAGCCAGGTTGCTTCTTAAGCTGGACGAGGCGCTGGGCTTTGTTGAGTGAGAAAGTTGTGCAGTCCAGCCCAGCCCTATATTGCAGGCGGGTCAGTTGAAAAACATTTGGATAACAAAATTCCCATTGATACCCATCAAAGTCTGATACCACGGGTGGTAAGCTTGTTGATTGGTTAGCCCATCTCCAACCGTACTGTAATAACACGACCAGCACGGCCCTTATAGGTCTTCTCCCTGTCCTTATGATCCAATCCCTCTGGGTTGCAGTTCGCTTTCTTAGCCTAGAACACAATATCAATTGGAATGCTTTCAGTTGTGGGATTAGCCAAGGTAAACATAGATTCGATCTAATCCGTGCCTCCTTTGCACTCATTATGCTACCAAACCAAACCAAACACAGTTGGAGGGCATTGGATGCTATAGTCGCGACGGGGGGTATGTCGCTTCGGCAGGTATGTCGGGAGACTGGCACAAAGACAGTATATATTTGAGTACGACCTTGGTACCAGTACTCAGCCTACACTCTCCATGTACCCAGGCTCCCGACATACCAGCCGAAGCGACTTAGCCCCCGTCGCCACTCTATAATAGGTGGTATGTCGCTTGTGGAGGTATGTTGGGAGGTATACACACAGACACTGTATATTTGAGTACAAACTTGGTCCAGGTACTCAGCCGACCTCTCCGCCTACCCAGGCTCCCGACATACTATCTGTGGCAACTCTAGGCCAGAGCGATTTCACGATCGAGCGGCAAAACATTTTGTGACTCGCTCAAAATGCTTGGTGATGTTTAAACTTATTTGACAGAAATTAAATGAAAAAAGTACAAGCAGAAAAAAAAAAATGATTCGTTGGTGCAATCCTACATACAGAACTCAGCCCGACCGCCGCTACAATATTTCCCCGATCTTACCAACCCAACTCCCCTGCCTCTTCCAATACACCAAGCACAGCCCTCACATTCTCCCTCTCCGAAGTGTACCTAGCCTGCTGCTTCTTGCGCCAATAATAAACCACATAGCCCCGCGACGTGCACACCACCTCCTCTCTTACAGAGAGCTCCCCTCACACGACTTACACACGGCTTGCAAGTCTAGCACCTGCTTCTCTGCGCGCGCAAGTTGTGTGCACATATGAATAATGGAGGGGTCGCGGTGTTGGATACAGTCTCAGCGTATGTCTTGGGGGCCCGGTCAGTAATGCGGTCGGGGGGAGGGAAGGAGTATGTACTAACTATTCTTGGTTCTAGAAACCTTAAACCCGCATACTGAGCGAACATATGACAACTTGGTCAGGTATGATTCTATTATCGCTGGATCTCTCCTTCTGTAGATTATCACTACTACTGTCACTACTGAGGCAGATGCTGATGCTCCCAGCAGTGGTGGCTGGGCCAATTCACTTTACCGACTTAGGCAAGAGCTTATACCCCTCGCGCACATTTTCGGCCTTGTGGGTGCCAAGATAAGGCAATCGTAAGACGAGATGCTAAAGTGGGATTATATTCGTAGTATTCTAAGTTTAGGCTTAGATTCTAGGAAATGGTGGACTTCGATTATGCGGTCTGGTGGTTTGGCCGGGGGAGTATGCTATCACTAAGAAGCTTTTTGGATGTTAATGCCATTAATTCTGGGTTTGGGGAAGGGGGAGAAGGGGGAGAAGGAACCAAGAGCAAGGTGGGGCATATGGAATATGTTCAGCGTATTGGGAGCGTTTTCTGGATCTTGTTCATTTGCTTTGCAGCAAGTCTGGTGTCAGCGGGGAGGGATACCCCATTGCTGTCTATAATCATTAGATCCCTAAATCTCAACTAATTGTTTCATGAGGGTGAATACACACACAGGTCGTCCCTAACCGAACAGCCCCTACAATGCAGAAATCTTCAACTGATAACCCACCCATTGCAACCCCTGTCCACTCCTTCTGGCAATAAGACTTGACCTGTAACAACTCCTTGGTTCTGAACAAGATCCTGAGCACAACCTCTTCAATCATCAACTCAAGGAGCGTCCGATCCCTCTTGACTCTCTCAATCCCCTTTCCATTGAAGTCGGGCTCCACATGCTGGCGAGACTGGTACTTGATTCCCATATAGCATATCTTGGCCAGGAGCATGCATGGGTGATAGACCTTTTCAAACTTTGGCTTGACAGGCGGGGGGGTTCTCCTCGGTCACAATTGCCCCGATTTCTTCCCCGATGTTGAGCGCTTCGGCTCCCGCGCCGCCCCCCGGGTAGGTGGAGTGACTGTCAGTGTGGCTGTAGAATATTTCTGCGTTCCACTTCTTATAAAATGTGGATCTCTTGCGATAGAATATAAAGATGAACGGGAGAGAGAATCAAAAAACTGTATGAAGGGCAGAAAACTATTGATTGACTTATCTCCTACAATCGTGCGTGAACAAGACACTTAAGTACAAACAACATGAACATCTGACCCGACAATATTTCCAATCCAATCAGGCAATTCTCATCCCCTATCACACCATCCTCTTACCCCTCTTTCCCCGCTTCTTCTCACGGCAACTACCCCTCTTCTCTTCACTGCAGCTACCCCACTTCTCACACGGTTCACCGAATACCAAACGCATCGGTGAAGCCTCCTGTATACCTCTAGGATATTCTAAATGAGCGGGGTAGAAAAGGTAATGTGGGTGAAGGAGGTGCCGGTGTTTAACAATACCACTTTAGCTCTTCTTGGATTAGGCTGACGGCATTTTCTGAGATCTCCCAGCTTGTCTGCACAATGCTGGGGGGAAGGAACAAATCCGAGGGGCCTCCAACCGTCCGGCTAGCGTAGAAGCGAATTCTGCATATTCTAGGAATTGATGAATTGAGGTAGCCCCGGTTGTTTAAGAATAAGAGGGTGCAGAGGTGATGCAGAATGAGGGGTAGAGACCACAGTTGTTGTTCCTCATGCACAGTAAATGATGCAGAATGTGCTAGAAAAGGGAATCGGTTCAGCTGTATGAGCTTTCTGTATAATCAGTAATCAGCAGGACTCATAATAAATCAAATAGGGAGGATTCAACACTAAGACAGGAGACAGGGGAGTAAGATGGAAGTGGTGGTAGGAGGACCAAAAATGAGCTCTATGGGAGGTGAATGCAATTAATGCTAAACCAATTACTGTTTGGAAAAGAGAACAGGGAAGGGGGTAAACAAAATGATATAGGCGAGAAAAAGAGAGGGCAAAATTAATAAGGCACGGGAGGGAACTCGATGGGTAGACTACTTTCAAGTCATGGAGGAGGTGGTCAAGGAGGATAGCTTCAGGACTACTATCATACCCGTAAAGGTTGGCTTGTTTAGAAGCAAGGCATGCAGCTCTGTTTAGAAGCAAGGCATGCAGCTCTGATTGTGTTTAGATTCTTGGCATATGAGCGAGTCATTGGACAACATCTTCCTGGGTGAAACTTTTGTTGTTTTTTTCCCCTCTACAGCGCTTAGGTTTCTGGGTGGCGAGGATGGATACAAACATGATACCGGCACCAATACTGTTGGGTTTACCCAGTGGGAGTTATTAGGCTAATCACGTATAGCAGAATCCCAATTCTTGTGACTATGAGATTTGGAAGTGCACTATGGCTTCATTTCCATTGAGTGTCTCATAACGAATAGTCTGTTGTAGGTATTTAGCCACGGTCAAGGAAGCTAATGAGACCGCAGTGCCTAGTTCAAGATAATAACACCGCTGCAAAACCCGGAGAGTTGGGTTATACATTGCGACTAGATTAGGAAACTAGAGTGGATTTCCTCAGGGGAAGCAGAGCTAAGTGATGGCTGGGTTTTCAAGGCTAGTACAAAAATCAAGTTATCCGTATCCACCGCTTTTCTAGCTCATATGATAAAGTGGTAGCACCCACAACGAGATTGCATCGACAACGAGATTTGTATGAGTAAGCAAACCTACCATATATGTCTTGGTAGAGGATTACTTGAGGTTCTCACTGTGGGCGCAATCTCGTTGTGGGCGCAATCTCGTTGTGGGTGCGACGGCTTTAGTCTACCTCTTTCCTCAACATCTACCCACCATCCTCCCTCCCACCACTTCTCCCACTAGTGATGGGCACGATCATGATCGAGCAGATCATGGGGGGTATGCTCGATCATGATCTGATCGAGAGGACCCCATGATCGATGAAACTGGGGAACCCTGATCGAGTGATCGATCATGACCATTGCTCGAGCATCGTCGAGTATCGTCGACCATACTCGAGTATGATCGATTTTGTACCCATCAAGGATTAAATATTCATTCAATTTGGAGTCTGAATATTTACACACGTGTTATAACAAGAACAGAAGATCCCTACCCTATCGTCCATCTAGTGTATCACGGCAATTTGTAGCTGATCCAAATGTATTGGTATTGACTAACTGCGATACACACGAAACAATAGGAGTGGTTCAATAATTTATTTAAACTCTAAAGTAAAGAATATCACTCATCCAAGCTCATAATCCTTAACGGCAGTACAATCCTGGGGGGTGATGACAATATGATAATAAAGTCAGTAGTCAAGATAGTAGTTTCCCGAAGAGCTAACAGGGTAAAGTCTGGCTGAAAGAATTGGTATCTAGTGTGCCGGTAGACTCCCTTTATATATGTTCATCGCATCACCCAATAACTAAGATTAGTAGAGTGATCGGTCATGAACTAAGATGCTCGAGTATACTCGATGATTGCCGAGCATGATCGAGCAGTACCCATGATCGAGCAGACTACTGATCGAGCAAAACTCGATCATGATCTGATCGTGCCCATCACTATCTCCCACCAACATTTGCTTCCCCACTTTCCCCCTTGGCCTCCTCCCTATCCTTATACCTCCACCACCTGTCTACCAGGGGTTGAAGGGAGAGATAAACACCACAATGTACAATGTTCCGTCCGCTGCTCTTATGGAAGAACATACCTTGCCCGGCAATGGGGTCTGGATCAGCCTGTTTCTTACCGCATTGCTTGTTTTCGCATCCAATAGTACCCGCCCTTGCCGTCATCCCAGATCTCCCATCTCAGGTTCTCCAGCGAATTCAGCCACCCGCCAATGAGCAACCCTCACAGCGCCCTCTCGCGGTACCAACTGCCACCCCAGCTCAACCCACTGTTTCCCCCATCAAGGACCCAAGGACTGCCAACAATGTCGCACCCCCGCCTACCGATAGGAAGCGGAGGATAGCACCGGGTAGCAAAGAGAGCTACACCTTGTCTGGCAGCGACGGCGGAATTCCACTTAATGCGGACGCCGCGCCGCCGCCTGCCAAGGAGACCAAGACCAATGTCTCCGACAAACCACTCTCGTTGAACCCCAGACTAGTTGCCGGGGCGCCGGCTACTCACCCCGCCAGATTAAAGCTCCCGACCCTAAGTTATTACATAATGAATATGTCTGTTTGCATGAGTACAAGGGGGATGAGCAATTGATGCTACAATATGCACTGGATGAGGAGGAGATGGTAGCTACTGACAGGAAGTCGATATATCACCAGGCAATGAAGCAATGCATTATTAAGATGTCCAAGACAACCCCAGAGGAGTACAGGAAATCTGTGGAGGAGGAAAGAGAAAAACAGCGGGTGAAGAGTGGAGATGGAAACATGGCAACGGCACTTTCGACAGGAAAAGCTATACAGGAGGAGCTTAATGCATTGAGACATCTGATAAATTCGCCGGACATGCTGCTGAAGTATGGGTATATTCTTGACCCACCGACAGAAAAGGAGATTAAGCTTTCACTGGATGGGTTGAACTCTGCGGGGGGGTGGGAGCAGTGCGATCGTTGCACTACTAGGTTTCTGGTTTATCAGGGGTGTAGAGAGTCTGATGGGGAATTAGCGAGTGGGGGAAAGTGTATTTTTCATTGGGGGAGGCTGATATTTTTACAGCGTATGCCATTCTCTACCGAATCTACGATATATGCTAACTTTAGATAGGAACCAGGTCGGCATACCAGGACAATTCTAGAGAAAAAGTCTATTCCTGATGTCACCGCGGCGTCGGGGAGCCCGGATGAACTACGGTGGAGAACAACGTTTTAAAGGTCAGCGAGGCTAAGCGTCTTGCTACATTGTGGCCGTTCATCCGCACTCCATCGCCCCCTAATTCCACTTCGGACGGCCCCGCAGCCGATGCATCCAAAGCTTCTCCCCCCTCGCCAGTCGAAAAAGCCCTCTGCCTGGATTGCGAAATGTGCTACACAACCCGCGACATGGAATTAATCCGCATAACTTCCACCGCCTTCCCCACCGGCGCAATCGCCATGGACGCACTCGTCTGTCCGTTCATCAAAATCCTGGACCGAAACACCCACCTTTCCGGCGTCGACCCATTAGAATTCACATCAGCCCAGCCCTGCACGCCCCAGCCATACCTTACCACTACGACACTCATAAACCCTTGCTCCCCTGCCCCCTCCACTGGTTCATGCGTCATCCCATCGCCATCTGCGGCCCGCCATCTGCTACTCACATACCTCGACTCTGAAACCCCACTCATCGGTCACGCGCTGGAAAACGATCTTAACGCCCTGCGACTATGCCATAGGAATATCGTCGACACGGCGATACTATTCCCACATAATCGCGGCCTCCCGGCTAGGAATAAGTTGAAGTACCTTGTGAACATCTTCTTGGAGAGAAAGGTCCAGGTAGAGGGTGCAGTGGACGGACATGATAGAGCCGTTGATGCGAGGTGTGCTGGGGAATTAGTAAGACACAAGATCAGTGGGAGAATATTGATGCGATAGCTACAGGGTGGGTAGATCCAATTTTCCAAAGCCAGAGAAATGTACATTATAATCTATTTAGTATGAAAGGAAACTGAGGAAGGAAAGAAATATCAACTCTATGCTAAAAACCCGCAACGCAAAGCTTTGCTCTTCCTTCGTCCGGATCCCGGTAGTCTTTTTTCCACGGTGGGAGGCATTGGGGTGTGTGGGTTGCTGCCCTTGTCACTCGAGATCATTGGCACCGGTATATCCAAGCTGACAATGGGGGCGCTTCCGGATGGGAGAGGGGTGGTGGGTGGGCAGCAAAAAACGCGAGCTGTAGGGAGGTTTGAGGATCTGATGTTTTGGGAAGATTTCGTGTTTTCGTGAGGGAATCCGTGGTTGGTGAGTGTGAGAGCTAGTGGGTATCGTAGATAGCTCTCCAATCTAGCAAGCTAGAGCTATGACCCCGAGCTAGGTATGTGCTCGGCTATACCTTTTCCCGTCCATCTCCGAGACTATCCTAGTCTATTCCGATAATGATTGACATCCTTTGCCCAATTGGCACTGGGTTGTTCCAACCCGCCATCTAACTATAGCAGACTCGGTGGGAAATGGTCGGCGTTCGGGCTCCATAGTTTCTTCTTATTTCCTTCCTTTTTCTTCGAACTATTCTACTTGTTTTTCACTCCAATTTCTCAAAACCCAAAGCATATACATTGAAAACTATCTAATACAAAGCGTGACTATTCTCCCTTCCCCGGTTTCCTAGAATTTGTTTTCAACAGTCGGAGGCATTGGTGTGGGTGGATTGCTGCCCTTGTCGCACGAGATGGTTGGCACCGGTGTGTCCCGGCTGACAATGGGGGCGCTTCGAGATGAGCGAGGGGCGGCGGGTGGGAACAAAAAGACGCGAGCAGTAGAGAGGTTTGAGGATCTGGTGTTTTGAAAAGATCTCGTGTTTTGTGGATGGGAAACCGCGTTTGGTGGAGTTGGAAGCTGGAGAGAATTGTGGGTAGCTCGCGGGCCAAGAAGGGTGGAGCTATGACCCCCTGCTTCATGTGTGGTCGGATATACCTTTTTCCGTGATCCTCCGAGACACTCTTGCCCTGTTCCGTCGATCCAATCCGTCCTTTTGCCCAATTGGCAACGGGTTGTTCCAACCCACCATTATATTTTATTTTCCTTCTCTCTCTTCTTCCTCTAATCGAGTGGGAAGGAACTCACAGCTTGAAACGCTCTGTAAACCGCGGTTAATACACTTTAGATAACAATATTAAAGCCCTACAGCCAGCCAAGCAAACAAGTATGATATTCTGCCAAACCAAACTATATATTCCACGTCATGCGCTTTCCCGTAAAAACCCCATCGTAATCATAAGTTACAACTGAAAGAAAGTTCCTCTCATTTTCCTCCTTTTTACTTGGCCAGAATCTGCACTATCCTGACAAGCCACTTTCTTTGAACCCCAGACTAGTTCCCGGGGCGCCGGCTACTCACGCGGCCAGATTAAAGCTCCATACGCTAAGTTATTACATAATGAATATGTCCGTTTGGTGAGTACAAGGGGGATGAGCAATTGATGCTACAGTATGCACTTGATGAGGAGGAGATGTTGACCCGAATCTGCACTATCCCCAGTGTGGATATATGAAAAAAAAAAGGGAGAGGGGGTGGTATACTTGTGCTAATAATAAGTTTTCGGATAATAGGTACAATGGCAAGGCAGTAGGTTTCTCTATTAATGTGTTGAGAGCCCCTGAAAGCCAGAAACCTAGTAGTTAAATATTGTGGGGTTGTCTTTGCTGAAGCTCCCGGGTTCTTTGTGGAACCGGAATGCTCTTATCAGTATTAATTACCAGTTAATTTATGACCCTGTAGGACCTGAATAAATCCCTCTCTCTCGCCACCGCGGCCCCACGCTAGTGGGGGGTAACTAATCTCGCTCTTCCGGATCTCCATAATATAAATTCCTCACTATCCGGTATGAAAGGCGTTGTAAATTCAAACAGCCTTCCTTTGGACACTTGACCTATTATCCGCGATGACACCTTGTCCCACACACCTGTAACTAGTCCTAGACCTTATGGAACAAATAAAAGCTTCCGAGAACCGTGATAGAATTTATTATGGCTTGTTTCCGGCTCATAATGGAGATAGAGGGCAAGCAAAGGGTCATCGGGGGTTAGGCTGACCAGGGGGGGTTGTTATTATGCTATCATACACACATAAGATTTTTTCTTCTTCTCTACTTTAGAGATCATTCTAGTTGCTTGGGGCATGTTAGATCCCTGCCCCTATCTGAGAAGGCATTTTGCGAGTTTTGCGTAAAAAAAAAAAGATAACCTCCAAAGACACACAAAGAAATATTGTGAGGGGCAACAACTGCTATGATACTTTCTCTTCCATCTAACCACGTATTTCCGTCCTTCATCCACCACCGCATACCCTGGGCGTATACTGATAGGTGGCAAGATCTCGGAATGCTTCAGCTTCGCCACAGCCAGATCCGGAAATTGATGATGGTACGTTGACAACTATTAGGCGTGCTTTGGCAAATATTACAAGTACTATTGCGTTTACTACTTCGCTTGCTATTTGTATCCCTGTTTTACGATTTCGATGTTGAGAAGGTGTGGGATGGCAAATCTGAGGTTATCGGCAATGAAGAAGGAGGTTCTGTCCTTATTTGTGAATTGATGTCGATTGAATGAAAAATCTGACTGCAAATATTAGGTGGACAAATAATGAGCGCTATCATGGGTCGGTTCAGAAAAGGGAACAACGAGATACCGGAAAATTCGCATCAGATTTGGAGTGCAATGAACACACAAGCATGATTCCAGGACTTCTTTGGGAGAAGCTGCTCTGACATTGATCTTATGAATAGTCATAGCTCTCCCCCCTGAAGCTGGCATGGATGATGTTCCATCATTTAACACTTAGTTGGCTAATGATCTCACTGTTTCCACTGTTAGAATTAATGAAATTACCAGAAGAGACCTTACCCGACATAAGGACTCCGCGTCCGACCTTTTATGGCCGAGAGTTACACATGGAATGACTTGTCTTCCAATTCACCCTTCCCGACATCCTGAAAGAAGTGCTTGTAACAACTGCAGCAGTTGGGGGGCTAAAGGTATTTCCCATTATTCATCAACCGGCAGCTGCTGTCCTTGCTTATGCTACTAGGAAAACACCTGAAGAGCAAGGTATTGATAAAAAACTTTGTAGCTGATCTCGTGAGTACTGGGTGTGATGCCTTTTTTATTGCATCTAGGTCTGGGGCGCAAAACATTCTTGAGACTGCATATGACAATCGACTTCGCCAGCTAAATCCTGAATGAGGTGCTGGCGGATCATATTTTTAAAGGAGTTATGAAAAAGCATAATGTTGTTCAAACCAATGAGAGTGCGTTGAGGAGGTTGACATTGGAGGCTGAGAGGAAGAGGACTTTGTCACTGCACACCTCTGCCACCGTCTCCATCGAGTCGCTCATAGATAGGTATGATTTCCATTCCATGTTAACAGACTACCATGCGAACTTTACCGTAACAAAGGCATTTGACCAGATTATATCACTCTTGGAGATTGTGGTAAAGGAGGGGGAATTGAACTTGTTAGACACAGCCCAAGTTTGGCCTCTCATTTTTCTATTCAACCATCTAGTTCTCACCACCATCTAGATAATTCTCTTAAGCAGCACCTCCCACTCCCCTGAGATTGCCTTACGTATCTCCTTCCTTTTCTAGAGTCAGTTCTTGTTGTTGAAATCACCTGCGATCACTCGGCACAGTAGAATTCCTTTCTGCCTTTCCTAGTGTCACTCATTAGTTCTAGTTTCCTTTGTCATTCATCATGAATCAGGGAGGAGGAACAGACATATCTAGTTTGTATACTGGATACGAGGATTCACATGCATCTCCGGAAGCGTCCCGAAAGCTAAGCTGAGAGAAAAAAAGGAGGAAAGGAATACTTTGGAAAATAGTGACTGGAACTCTTGTGTTTTATGCGAGATACCAGGGGTCATTTCTCAAGGTTGGGAAGTGGGCGAACGCCCTTTGTATTGTCAATATAATCTCTCTGTTTCGCCATAGCTAGAAACGTTACCCAAGCAGGATACAGATCCAAAAAGAATATACAACTGTGTCCTCTCTGACTTCATAGCTTCCCTTTCTCATTATTATCTACCTGTACATTCGCCAGTCCTCACTCAACTTGTAACCCATAACATCACCTGTAAACGCTCCAGAAACAAAGCCAACGGCACTCAATCCACCATAACCTTCGGCCAGCGGTGCATCAATCTAACTGTTATGAATTATTAGATTCAACGGAACATAAAGCAATCCACCCACTCGGTAGTGGCTGTAGCTCCCCACCTCTGGCGTCCAATATGCGTCATAGTCGGCTAAGATAACAGCTTCCTGGCAATATTGATGGCCCCGACCGCCGTTCTGGTTCGGAGGATCCTTCAATTTGACGTTCAAGCTAACTGCGACATGATTATTAGAATCTACTACGGTATTAAGGAAATTGTGGGTGAGAAGGCCGAGGGACAAGTCGATAGGGAGAAGGCGGAGGATGAGAGCTAAGATGACCAGTAATGTACTGGTCAGATGCAACTTGTATTAATTGCTTTGTAGGTAACTCAACCAGCACATGTCGGAGAGTTTCAAGGGAGCCGAAGATCTTCTCGTCTTCGAATCGGATAAAGCTTGACAAGCGAAACGTAAGCGTCTTCGCTAAAGGTTTGGTGTCAGGATCATCCAGGTTGAACCACTCATTTCAGCGAAGGACAGCGATATCTCCGCTCTATACCATTGGCACTTGCATAGGCCTCTCGGTCTTTTGTTGGAACTTGTTTTCATAGTTGGTGTAGGTGCCCCTATACAGAATTGTTAAGTGACCTCCATAATTGGCCGCCATCCCTCGAGATTGTTCCACAGACCTGCACCATCTTTCCCAAGGCCTGGTTTAACACGGCATCGATTTGGGCTTTGGTTTCAACAATATCCTCTTTGCTAAAAGACGCCCTGCCAGGAATTATGTGAAAGCTTTTTGTGAGGTGAACCTGCTTGAGAAGATCACCGTCAATTGCCTTTGGGAAGATTGCTTGGATGATAGCTTCCCACCAAACCACAATCGCGAAATTCATTGGCGCGTAGACAGTCTTTCCGAGTCGCTCGACGAAACCCTCGTGATTGTTCCCAACTGCGGTAACGAAATCGGCGATTTCCTACTGGGTAACCTGTCCGCTTCCGCCGTCAAATACATCTGTTACGGCAGGTGGCAGGGGCAATTTCTCATTGCCAAACCAGAGCCGGTAGTAAAAATCTTTTATTCCATCGTTCCTTGCCTCCATTACCTTGCAGATAGATAGAGAGCCAGTCTCCAGATGATAGCGGAACCTGAGTGGCAAGGACACGGGCTTCCCCAGTATTGTGCGCTCCTCGATGAGGTCAATGAGAATCTCCTTCTCCGCCGACATCTTAATCTCGACAGTCTTGACCTAGCAACCACCGGAGTGCTTTTCCTCTTTGACAGCAATGACAGTATTTTAGCAGGATTACTAGCGTTGGTGATTTCGGCGACCTGCAATGGGCAGGGGGAAAGATCCGTCCCATTAGATTGTCCTGGAATTTGTGGCCTTGAACGAAAACATCACTAGTAAATAACGCATGTCTCCACGAGTAGGTTTCACCATGCAAGCAGCCCCAGCCAGGGATCAGAGTCGGAAAGGGCACCATGGGAGGCGGACACCGAGCCTAAATGTGATTTTTCCACGGTCAACCTTCTCAATGTCATCCAGAGAAGTGATCGGTCTCCCACAAAAATACTCAACCACAAGGATCGCGCTATGGTCACAGCCATAGACATCCGTTGTCAGTCCAGCGATGCGCCCATTGTGGATTCCGTCGATGATATCCTTGCTAGGCTCATTGACAAAGGTAGAGTATTTGGCATCCATATGTCCCTGAAGAATGCAGGTTTTTCTGACATCCTAGCCAGCCAGATACTTGAGATCTTCGTACCGCCAAAAGGAATCCTTCTTAAACCAGAATTCAAAATTCTCGTCAAGTAAAGGAATAAATGGAACAGTCTCCTGGCCATGCCGCGGGCATAGAAGGAGGAAAATGTGAATATTCTGTGCATCCAGGAGTTGGGTGTTGGAGTCTGGGTAATGGACTAGAATCCTTTCTGTAGAAGCGGAAGGATCATTCAAATCGGCTTAGTTTGGCAGTAGGGAGACCGGGGGCGCAATTTGCATGTCCCTTCTTCCAAACCCTATGTCTTCCACTAGTCAGATGAGGTTTATTGCTATGAAAAGGTTGTGCAGGGAGAGGTCCATTGTGTTCTGGGGCATATGGGATGGTGGGGCACTCCACTGTGGGGACATCTGGAGGGTCGGGCTACATTTGCTTGTGCTGGGATTTGAGGATTGCTATTGGGCATCGTCCATCCAGTTAGGTGTCTGTAGAATTCAATAGGGTTGATTGGAAGCATCCCGGGCAGGTTATAATTGAATCACCAATTGGCATTGTGACTATAGTTTACACAATCTTTGATTTTAAGAAATTTGTCTTGTCCAAGTTATGGGATTACCTGACAAAGGATTGCTTCAATCTCGGTCATAATTCAATAGAGATAACAGGTTACCAATTATAAGACGACATTTACTGCTCACATTTGACCCGACACTAGTGAAACCTAATCTGTGTGAGGCTAGTACCTCGAGACCTAATCATACTTTCTATAATTCTTTAATAATACGTATATACAATTACAATAATTAAACCTCTAATCAGAAAGGTCTCTGTCGTAGGTTTGAACTTGGATATAGTATTGGACTTTCACTTCAGATTTAAGAGAAAACTAACTGTTATTACTTGGTAAAAATGCACAAAGCAAATAGCTTAAAATCTGTAGGTTTTTGTAACTCAAATAGCTTCTCTCAACTTTTGTCACCGGATTCCACCACTTCTGCTAATATGAAAAAGACAGCTCCCCAACTAGGAGAGACGTTGCTCTTCAAGTTGATGCATTTCTTTCAGGAAGGATGTTAGGTAACATTTGCGAGCCTTGGAAGAGGAAATTGCCTTTGCCATTGTCGAGTGTACAGTCTGTCCCAGGATGACATTGGACTATATGACTAGCACATGTACTGGTAGATTTGAAAGGTTTCAGAATATCACCCCAACCGAGAAAATAAAACCTTCAGTGTTATGGGAATTCCCCTCTTTTGAAGTTGTTCATTGTGAATCAAGTATGGTACTCTTTCGCCCCACGGATCTTGTGCTACATTATCACTAACCTATTGAGGCTTTACACGACTCTTAATCCATGATAATTGGCACTTGCGCAGGGTTTAATTTTGCCAGTCAATTCTGGACTTGTCTAATAGGCATACCTGAATTCAACCTGTGCGCATGCACAATAAAACAAAAAAAACATTACCCAATGAAATATGGGTTCTTCTAGGAACAAGATGTTCATACACTAATAGGTCCCATACAGGCAGAAATAAATTGGTGATCCCTCTCATCATGAGGTCTTGGTTCACCATTTGTTGCAGCATTGCTTCCATCCGAGGTTCTCTTCAGTCGATGCTGACTCCTGCAGTACTCATAGTATGCTGCACAAATTTCACTCACCATATACTGACCAAGTACACTTTCATCAGTTGCAGAGATACCCCATGGCCAATACCACTTGCCATGTGTCCCGCGGGTGTAAAATTCAGGACCTTGTTGTCTGTTGTAACCAGCTATCCATATCTGACAAGGGTTACAACTAAGCTTCGATACACCAATATAACTAAAACATGGGACACCTCTCCATTTTTCTGCTATCATAGCTGCCTTGGACAACTGGCGTTTCTTGGTCGCCGTATAGCGAGATTTTTCCACCTTTCCCTTAGACAATCTACCACTGTTGTTATGTGGTGTCCTGGCCAGGTCTGGTTGATGGCTCTGGGGCTGTTCATTTCGCTTTTCCATAATAGCTGATCTGGATTCTTCTGTCCAGTATGCGATCAAAGAACATTCACAGTGAACTGGGGCTTCCATTGTTCCCTTGTGAGAAAAGGCTTTGTTCAATGATTCTGCCTCCTTCATCCGCCATTTGCCTTGCACAGAATCACACTGTGGGACTATAGCCTTGCTAATATTTTTCCACTTGTTGACACTTTGAGGCAGAGAAACCACGCGAGGTTGAGGTGGTACAACACAAAGGATAGTGAGTTCGGATTGAAGAGCGGCTTGCAAACGAGGAGAATGAGCAAAACGGATTAAGCAATCGAATTGGCGGTGCTGTGAGGTGACCTTCTGCAGGGCATGTCGTAAGTTAAACATTCCTGAGTTTTCTGGCGTCCGATGCTGCTTCAGATCTTTATATAACTAATGTCAGAAATTTACTCTGCGATTAAACTTTGAGAGAATATAACTTACCAACCTGCGCCACAATGTCATCACAGAAAGAGATATCCTTTTTGGTTATCCTCATAACCCTGCCTGTTCCTATCTCCCAAAAGGCGTGCAGTTCTTCCCAGTACTTATCATCCTGCTGCTCCCGAGGTTTGATGTCATAATCTCTAAACCCACACTGCAGGGTGCGAAATGCTAGATCAAGATCACGCTCAAATCCAATGAGCTCTGTCTCTCGGGTTTCATAAAAGCGCTTCATGAAAGCCTCCAAAGCAGGCAGGCACTTCATAATACGTTGTCGGTTTTTCTCTCTGGTATATGTATATATATGACGGAAGAGAGCAATTCGGAGATCACGCCCCACTCCTTCAGGTATGATAGGTGATATACGTCGGTGTTGTTGAACTCGTTGTGCCGGAATGGAAGTAATCGTTCTTTGAACAGAATACCTAATGGATAGTGCACGTAGCAAATCCCACACATGGGCTATGTATCCAGTAAGACTCTTCTCGACCTTGCCATTCTCTGCAATTGTCAAGCATACCTTGCACGCCTCTTGTTTCCATTGAAGTCCAATCGCTACAACTTGACCTATTGGCTTGGATACAGATATGCTAGCAAGAGCATCGAGGATCGGAAATGTGCGTTGATTTCCCTCATCATCATCCAGAATTCCGCCCTGGACTTTGGCCAATTCGATTTGATTTCGCGGTAAAGTATGATGAGGCCCAGTTCCCGTTGCAACATGCATCAAGGCAACTAGGTCATGACACTTCAAGGGATCACCCATGATCTGTATTCAACTGTCAAGCCAAAGGTGGCAATAGTGGAATAACAATTGTTGGATATGAGGTGGAGGATGGGTTGGACGAGGTTCTTTCTTGTGACAAGAACCTGGAATGGGTTTCCGAGTTGTGATTTATTCTCCTGATATGATAACTTGTCACTATAGTTATTCATGAAAGGGCAGACCACAAGGTGGCGTTTTCCACATACGAACTTGGATTTAAGAGGGGAAATCTTGTGGATAAAAGCTGCTTCCAACAAGTGGCAATTGTGTATTAGAAGTGAGAGTGAAAAGAATATCAGAAGTTCCCGATTTTTCTCTTGTGTATTGGAACAGCCTTGATGACTTGGGCATATGGAGAGGGGGTGAGCAAGGAACAAGAGTGAGATACGGCAGTGAAGGAAAATCAGGAGTAATGGGAAAGTGTCATGATGATTAGTGCTGTCGTCATGTATTTCAAATTTGATGCTAAATTGAGCATATTTTGATTAATAGGTATAGGTAGTTCCCCACTAGACTAGACTGGAAATACCTTTCCTATCTCTGTTTCGAGAATGTTATTAATATCATACTTTTCCCCTGTTAACCCAATTATGCTATTAAATTATACAAGACCAAGTTTGAAGTTCAATAGAGGACCCAGTCCAGATTAAATGCTTAACTTCCATCCCAGGTAACGCCAGTAATTATCATATCAACCACGGGTTCATACAGTGCTAAGCCACCAGCACATAGCCTGGATGGAGCTTTCATACATTCGAGGGCTTTGGGTGTCCCGTTTCCGTTGTTAAAATGATACATTTTTTATGTTTTTTATATTTATGCGAAGACTGCAACCTCATTCTCTCATGGTTATAGCCTGTGGGGCTGGTGTTGGTTGAATTTCTATTTTTTCTCCCCTCTCGGCCAAAGTTTCTGAGATCACGGCCCAGTTTTGCTATATATTACTTCAAGTTAAAGAGCCACTAGGCACACCAAATAAAACATTAGAAAAATAGCCCTGCTTCACCGACCACCAGTTCCAAAAAACTGAGTGATGTTATATAAAGACCGGTTCCCAACCAGGGGTTTCATATTATTGAAATGAGAATCATTATATCCAGTTAGTCAAGAGCCTATAATATTATGTTAATCTAACCGTGGCGCAGCTAACTGGTGAGCCTAGGATGATTTTTCACAGCCGGCTACCGGTATTAGCATCCTTGTAGATGTGCTGGACTGTAGTCTACATGAGTACCATACTTGAGTTCATTACGTCAAAAATTGGACTTAAATTAAGTTACAGGTTCTGAAAGTATGAGGGTGGGGGTAAGGTAGGGTGCAGATTATGGCTGTCAGCTCAGATATATAAAGCCTGGAAGTTTTATACTTGAGGTTTATTATCCTGATGTGCCTCTGTATATCACACCTATTATAAGAGGAACGAGATGCATAACAGCCAGGCAGTGGGTAGGCTAAAGTCTGAGAGATTCAGGAGAATAATCTAAGCAAATTCCCACACACCGTTGGGGATACTACCTACCACTGCCTTTCTAGGAGAATATATATCCAGCCCCGTAAGAGTGTACTGTACCCAGTTCACCGTGGATTGCTATCCACATCATACAAACACATTAGTCTGCTGCAAGATACACTCCCGAATCTGTGATCTAATGCATTCGAAATACTATATACAGCTCACCACCCCTGCAGAATTTACATTATATAAGAACAGGAATTGGAACCCCACCTTTAACCATGACCTAACACATCAAGGAAACCAGAACAAGGAAACATGAAAACAAGAGACGAAAATTAAGCCATAGTTCCAACCGCGTCTACAGGTCTTTCGTAGTTGTCCCGATTATCCAAAACCTCACCGATACGCGGGCTATTGGTCAGTTCGTACAAGTCCTAAAACTACTCCTTGCTAAGTTGGAAAGGCTTCGCTGTCACATTAGGGATATACTTTCCAACAAGCTTGCCAGGGTCAATCGAGGACTTGACTATCTTTTTCATGAGGAATGATCTGAAGGGTTGACTCCACTGAGAAAGAATGTGGAGTGGAACAGGAAGTCAATGCCTTGAGAGGAATTGTGGTGGGACAGGGCGCGGGTTGGAGTTGGACTGGTTTTGGCTTAGCTTCAGTTTCTTTAGCACGTTCCCGGATAATCTCCACGAACCTCTCCTTGACGCCCTCAAGGCACATCTTAGCCATGAGGGGATGAATGCCATTTTTCTGGACCTTGAGGAGGCTGAGAAAATTGGTGAGCCAGTCAAGGGCGCCGAACTGACGGTAGGTCAATAAGAGTGAAAGAGAGTCAATGAGGAGAAATTTACATCACCGGCGCAGAAATATTGCTCGTTAATAGCATGATAATTGGCAACTTTCAGCAACCATTTAGTCTCCTCCGCCATGTTGTGAACAACGTACTGAAGAGCTTGCGAATTTAATGCCCCAGAAATACGACTAGGGTTGACAGTAATTATAAAGTAGTTGCTTCTTCTCTCGGTATCGCGATCGACGGCGACTTGCATAGTCAAACCACGGTAGAAGACCACAGAGACTAAAGACTCAATTGGCATAACCTCAGCCAAAGGTGCAAGAGCAGAGTATTCACCTGGCGAATGTCCGGGTAAAACATAGTCGCTCTCGATTAAGCCACGAGATCTCAGTCTTCAAAGGAAACCTTCTCCATAAGAGTGAGCACGGGCTGCGTGAATTGTGTTGCAGACAAAAAACCAGTCGGGGAGCGGTAGGTGTACAAGGTAGTTGCCTGTGACGTCTTTGAAGAGCTTCTCCGGTTTGGTTGATCTGTCCTCGCCGATACTTTCAAAAGCCATCGGCATGTAGTTCTGCCTAATAGACTTTCCACGCGGTGGGCCAAAATGAACAGTTAATTCCTTGGGGTTACTGCTCCCAATGTTTGTCATTGCGAAACCTATAGTACAATTAGTTGGCGAAGGGAATAACAAGAGAAAATGACTTAATATAACTGTCCATAAAATGTCTATCAGCCCTGTCCCAAACGTCTCTGGCTACAGGGGAGGAGTTGTACAAAATCGTCCCCGTGCCTTGATTCTGGCTTCCTTAGCCGGTAAATATATAGGCTGATACTGTTTGCTCAACTTTCGCCTCTCCCACAAGCACCTTCTCTTGGGTTTCTTTGTTGCTGGCCTCAACTTTGATAATTTTGCTACGGCTGACCATGCTGGTGCAGCTTGGTCTCAGTATCATCATCCGGTGGCACCACACCGACGTGGTTACCTGAAAAAGATCTAACCCTGGCAATGTTGTTCTCAGCAGCCCATGTTTCAAAAAGAAAGACCTCACAGCCCCAGATGTGGACATTCCATGAGTCATTGTTCCAGCAAGGTTAGCATGGCTAGTGAAGGTTCGCGAAACGTGAATTCGATTGTAGTCGCACGATACACGGGCATATCCGTTGTTGCTAGCCGGGACTCTGATGAGAAGTTCGATTTTCGTGTAAAGAGGAATAGCATTGTCGAAGTCGACAGGCTGTTCGATACTGGTGCCCTGGCGTTGGAGATAGTCAATTATGGGGTTTCCGTGGCTTTGACGGGTAATGACTGGACAGATGCAACTTGTATAACTTCTGTTGTAGGTGACTCAACCAGCATTTGTCCGAGAGTTGCAACGGGGCTATAGATCTTCTCATCATTCGAGCCGGATAAAGCTTGGCAAGCGAAAGGTAAGAGTCTTTCCTAATAGTTCGGTGTCAGGATCATCAAGGTGGAACCACTCCATTAAGCGAACGGCAGGGGCGTCTCTGCTATGTGGCATATGCACTTGCTTGGCGTCGCGATCCTTCGTAGGAACGTGTTCTCATAGTGGGTGTAGGTGCCCCTATACAAGAATTGTGAGGTAACCTCCATAATTGGCCGCCCATAGCTCGAGATAGTTCCGCAGACCTCCTCCATCTTTACCGAGGCCTGGTTGAGAAGCACATTTATTTGGGCATTGGTTTCAACAACATCCTCCTGCTTCAAACTCTCCGCGCCGGGAAGCATGCGGAGGCTATTGGAGAGGTGAACCAGCTCCAGAAGATCGCAGTCAATCTCCATTGGGAAGATTGCTTTCATAATAGTTTTCCACCTAACAAAAATAGCAAAATCCATCTTTGCCTAGACAGTCTTCCTAGGTCGCTCAACGAAAGCCTGGCCATGGTTCCTAGCCAAGTGAACGAAATCAGCCATGGGCTGCCCCGTAACCTGTCCGCTTCCACCGTCAAGTCGATCTGTTACGGCCCCATTGAAGGTAACTTTCTCATCGCCAAACCAGAGCCGGTAGTGAAATTATATCTTTCCCGCATTTGCCTTGCTGATCGATGTAGAGCCAGTCTCAGGATGGCAGCGGAACCAGAGTGGCAAGAGTGCTGACTTCCTCAGTATGGTGCGCTCCTCAATGAGGTCAATGTGAATCTTTTTCTCTTCCGACATCTTAATCTCGACAGTCTTGAGATAGTAGGCACTAGAGTGGCTTTTCATATTGACCCGTGGCTGAGCCTGCTTGCCGGTGAAACCTACTCGTGGAGACATGAGTGATTTACAAGTGATGTTTTCGTTCAGGATAACAAATTCCAGGAGAATCCAATGAGACGCATATTTGCTCCTTCCAATGGCATGATCGTCGAAATCGGCAAGGCAAGGGATCAGGCTAAAACTGTCATTGCCGTCAGTCAGGAAGGGCACCCTAGGAGGTAGACGCCGAGAGCATAAGTCTGGTTTTTCCACCATTCTTAGAAACGGTCAACCCGTCAACCTTGTCAATGTCATCCAGAAAAGTGATTGGTTTCCCACCAAAATATTCAACAGGGATCGCGCTCTCATCATCACCATTGACATCCGCTGTTATTACAGCGATGTGCCCCTGGAGGATATCCTTGATAGGCTCATTGACTACCGTGGAGTATTTGGCAGCCATAGGTCCCTGAAGAATGCAGGTTCTTCCGACATCCTGGCCAACAACAACCTCGAGATCTTAGGATTGCCAAAGGGAATCCTTCTTAACCCACAATTCGAAAACTCCATCAAATGAAGGAACAAATGGAACAGGCCCTTGGCCACGCCGCTGGCATAGACGGAGGAAATGCTGTATATCCTGTGCATTGATGAGTTGGGTGTTGCCATCCGGGTAATGAGCTAGAATCCTGTCGCTAGTAGCGGAAGGATTAATCAAATCGGCGTAGTTTTGGAGTAGGGACGCCTGGGCCTCAATGGGAGTCTTGTAAAATCCCCATTAAGCTGTGATAAAGAGGGATCGACACAGAGGGATTCATGCTTAACGTACATGAGTTCAATCATTCGAGGGATGACCTCGGCATAAGTCATGTCTTGGAAATCAATGGCCTGCAAATTAGAATTTAGACCAAACGAACTCTTTTCCAAATCGGCATTCATGCGTTTGATGACATAGTCAAGTTGCTTCTTAAGCTGGACGAGGCGCTTGGCTTTGTCGAGCGAGAAAATTGTGTGGTCAAGCTCAGCCCTATATTCAAGGCGCATTAGTTCAAAAACATTTGGGTAACAAAATCCAGATTGATACCCACCAAAGTATGACACCACGGATGGCAAGCTTGTGGATTGGCTTGCTCATCTCCGACCATACCGTAATAACACCCCCAGCAGTGCCTTCATAGGTCTTCACCCAGTATTTATCATCCAACCCCCTGCGTCGTAGATGGCTTTCTTGGCCTAGAACACAATATTAATTGGAATGCGCTCGATTGTGGCATTGGCCAGGGTAAGCCTACATTCAAGTTAGTATGTGCCTCCTTTGCAGTCATCATTCTGCTACGAAACCAAACACCGACGAAAGGTATCAAAGGAACATAAACTTCTGGGACAAGGCTCTGGACAAGGCTCCCATCAAATAAGGGTATGTATCTTCCGCCCTAACAAATCCTGAGCCGTCAACAAGGGCAATGTTAGCGCATCTCTGGATGTGTGCGTACATCTGAAGGATTGGTTGATAAAAATATTCAAAGGAGTGATGACCACCTCCTCTCCGTCTGGTTGGCTTAGCTTTTGCAATATTGATGACTTGTGGGATAGTATCCATAGAGCCGGGGTTAAAAGGAGGTGCGTTTCAACCTGCTCGTCTCAATGTACTCGTTAGCAACCTTGATTAATGGTACCTCGGGGCCCAGTCAGCCCTTCAATCAGAACCCCAGTGGAATGAAGTTGTTGAAGGCGTGGGATCTGCCATCCTATTGCTCGGGGATTCAGGTAGATAAGATTGACCATGATATCGGCACCAGGGATAGTATTCTCCTCAATTTTCAGAAGAGCTGATGTAAGGCCCTTGGAATTGTGATAACCACCACAGGCTAATTTTCGTCAGCATAGAATATGTTAAATTCCGAGCAAATGAGGTAACACACAGGCCAATTCAATCTGATACCCGGGGTTCATAGTGCCATCCCAGCAACCATACTGCCGGCGGTCAGAGCAACAGAGAAAATTTCGTATTAATGAAAGTCTCTCCCTGTTTCGCCTGTTCCAATTTAGCGCCGTGCTCCTTGACCCAGTTACCTCCATATTTGACTGCATGCTCGGAATCTCTGTCGAGTAGATCGGCTTTGTATCTATCTTCGGCGTTTGTGCCATCGAAAACGCCTACTATGATTATGCGTACGCCGATGCCGTGTTTATTGCGGTGGGTCAGGTCACCATGCCCCGCAATACCCCCAGGACCAAAGTTAATGAAGTGGGCAGCCCTTGGGAGGACTGTGGCGGTCTCCTCGTCAACCGGTTTCTGGGTAATCATAGTCACTGATTCAGAAATGATTGATTCATCGCCCCAACCATTACGGAGGTCTTGACTGGTGGAAGTGTGGAAAAGAGGAATTGCAAGATCCTGCCGGTTGAAAGCCCATATCTCTATAAGGTCTCCCAAAATGATGCCAGTGGCAGATTCCAGGTAAGGAGAGTGGAACGGGGCAGATATAGGCGGGAAGCGGTTAGTGAGACGAATCTTCCTGTTGGTAAAAGGAACACCATTCCAGTCCAATCCGTTCAGCGCTTTGACTTTCCTCAGAGTAAGATTAAGGCAGTCAAGGGATTGGGGAGAAAGGGTTACGACAAGGTTCCTTGCACCATTAATTAAGGAGATGTGGATATGCCTCTCGTTGGGCAAATGCGTATTGGTAATATCAAGATGGTGCTGGGCCAGAGCTTGAGGAAGGTCTGGTGTCGACAGCATGGGTGATGGAGGACCTTCACCTTCATTAATCGAGTCTTGGAGGGTGCTAGGAGGTAGTGAAGTGCGGGGATATGTTTGCTGGGAATGGAAACTGATCCAGAGAGGGGTTGTGAGAGTGTCGGATGTGATAGGGTGGAATGAATCCCAAGTCGATGCAGATGCGATTGCGGCGGCAGTAACGATGCCTTGAGAATGGCCAGTTGTACCTGCAACTTCCTCTCCGAGTTCCCCAGGCTCCTGGGGGGAATTTTGCAAGTTATATTGTAATGCACCTGTTGCACCAGGCCAATCAAGTGGAAGGACACAGGAGCGGAAACTAGATAGGTAAGATCAGGGGAGATTCCTCATCCTGCAGCAATCTCATAACATCAAACCCCTTGGGAGACCCTTTGCCTGGGCAGGGATCTCGAGAAAGTGACAAAGGTAGCAGGGCACAATACACCAAATAATTTCTCAACAGATCCGCCATGAACGCTGGAGAATTCCCCAAGCGCGTTAAACAATTTTTCATTCCTTGTCCTCTCAACAATGCATAAACGGCAGCGGGTTGTTCGACAGAGGCACAAAATAGCGCGGATTCGTGTGCTTTGTTTGGTGGGTGAGCCACTCGGCGAGCAGTATAGTATCATTTGACCACATCCAGTCTCTTGGGTGGAATGCCAGGGAATTGAGCGGCCACAGCATGAACCGATTTGCCCTGCAGAAAATGTGCTTCGAACTCGGTCAGAACAAACGGTCAAATGGCTTCTTACGTTCTTTGTGAGTCAACTTCTTCAGTAACTTGCTGCGTCGCGAAGGCCGGAAACCAGGAAAGAAGCTCCAGGACGGATGGTGGCTCTTCACCGAGAACAGATTGGTCTGTAGGAGGTGGCAACCGAGATATAAAGCACTGGCTAAGCTCAGTTGCATGATAGTGATGGGTGGTGGGGATGAGGAGATCGTGCTCAAGTGACCCCTGATTGAGAACAAGAGGGAGGAGAGACCATGCCGAATAAGGGGCAGAGACCACTGGGGTGGTTCCTGATGCGCCGTATATAACCAAGATTGCCCGGTAAAATGGAACTCCTTGGGATCAATGGAGATTCTTTATAGTCTGTAATTAGTATAATTCATCATGAATTGAGTCGGGAGGAGGGAACTCAGAAACATTAGAGAGCGGGTAAGATGGAAGGGGCAATAGGAGGAACAAAAAAAAAGACTCCCAGGGAAAACTCACAATTGAGATGAAGGAAGTTATCACCAAACATTACTATTTGGTAAGGAGAGCAAGGGGGTAAAAAGAGTAGAACATAGGGAAACGATAGAGAAGGAGAAAAATCCTTGAAGTATAGGACAGAATTCTTAGATACCGTGGAGTCGTGGAGGAGGCAATTAAGGAGGGCAGCTTGAGGAGAGAATGATGGGGGAGGGAGATAATGTGAGAGGTGAGGGGCTGATGAGGAGAATCATCTTGGTGTAAGGAGGGTTGGATGGTAGGGGACGTTTAGGGGGTGCACAGAATTCGGCACGTATCATATGTGTCGAGATGTCTTTTGAATGCAAGGAAGGAAAGAAGGTTCAATTGTGCCTCTTTGGAACCATGACAACAGCAGCCCAGATGTCAGAGATGCGGCAAAAAGGGGAGAAAGAAAGTAAAAGTAAAATAGTTTATCTTTTTTTTTTTTTTGAGGTGTCGGAGCAAAGATACACGCTAATCCCTGGTCTGTTGTGGCAAAATGTTGAGAGCTGTAATGAGGAGATAAGATATCTGGCTTTGTTCCTGGCTTGTGAACCTGAAGGGGATCCTTGCAACATATGGAGTCTCTATGGGTGGTATCTCGCTTGGGCAGGTATGTCGGGAGCCGGGGTATGTGGAGAGTGTAGGCTGAGTACTGGGACCAAGGTTGTGCTCAAATATACACTTTCTTTGTGCCAGTCTCACGACATACCTGCCGAAGCGACATACCCCCCGTCACGACTATGTACTGTTGTGGGACGGGAGGTGAAAACGAGAAAACTTATTCAATACTAGTGAGTCTCTGACCCTCTCAACTGAATACTTGTATCAAATCATACCATCCAAGTTTTTTATGTTTCACTCTCTGCTTAGGAATAAATAAAAGATCTCCTGTTTAGCAAACTGCTAAGGCAGGCATCATGTCAAGCTGTCTTAATTGTACTCTTGCCTCGCTTGGCACTAGAAGAAAGGGTTTGTTTTTAGATAAATTTCATTTTCCTACAAGTACCAGCTGGATTTTGAGCCAAAAAATACTCCAGTACGGCACCAATAAATACACTGGTGGTAATGATAGCTCAGGCGCCACAGCTGATGAGACCATGCAGAACCTCCGCTCAAATATACCTGGCGCCAGAACAAGTCATCAAAACATTTTTCTTCTCAAAAATAACACCAGACTAGGAGATTTTAGCAAAACGTGGTAGCCGACGGCTAAAATATTGTTTCACTGGTCGGCCTTTTCCAAACAATCCAAATACAATCCAGTTAGCTTCTTAGAATATTCCCATCCATTTTCTTCCTTTCTCTTCAAATTAAGGAATGGAATGTACTCAACATGCTTGCTGGGATGGGAGACTGGGCCTTTTTGCCTCCAATCTTTTTGTTTCTCTTCGCACACTCTGCAGGCGTCTGAGCATTGTTGATAACAAAACGGCGGAAGATGTTTGCATAGAGGTTGATTTGTCGCTAGAACGATCTATAAAGATTGTGTTGTTACTTGATAATCTTGTAAACCTTGGCCAATCGCTCTGGACTTTAGTTCGATTGCCATATTGAGTGTGCTTTCCTCTGGTGACCATTTCCTTGACTTAATGGTTCTGGTTCCAAACAGCTGGTCGCGGTGCTTCGGAATATTGCATATTGCCCTTGGCATCAACTGTGGTCTGCGGCACCTTTGGATACTGGACATCTTTGTATACAGGAGCTGCCCCGAGGACCTGTTGGGAGTTAGCGATAAGCTGGTAACCCAGATCCTTCGGCTAGGCCTTGTCCTTGTTTCAACACGCTCGGAGGGGCAATTGTCGACACGATATTGCATTTACACCACTAGGGTGGGATTTGATGGGTTAATTATTAGAATGCATTGTGACACAATTTCTTGGTTGATAGGCATGAAGCTGCCAAAGATGATGTCAAAGTACATGTTACGCGCATCTTGTTGAGCCCAGTTCCACGAGGAATCATAAGCCCTAACCTGTAGCCGGGAGAAAGCGGGTTCCATACTGCAGACATATGATTCCCCTGTCCCACATCCTACAAGTCAAGCAGTGCTTGGAGAAGCTTGCTGGCCTGTTGTGACCCTACAAACACCCTTTGACCCGATTGGAGATCCATCTTAAGAGATCGTGCAAATAGCTGCAATTGCCACTTGCAGAGTGCTCATTGTTCCTTGTTCAGGGCCTCAATTGCCGCAGTATTCATCATTCCAGCAGAGGCCCCAGGTGCAGGGACCGAGAGTAATATTTTAGCTCTGGCAGCTTACTTTGTTAGAACATCATCTAAAAATGCCTTTGTGTTGCCCTCGCCCCCGAGTCTTGCTATGAGCCCCATTGTTATAGCCAGCATCAAGGGGCTATCCTGTCCCCTAGATTGTAGACTGTAGCCATCGGTAAGGTTCTTTCTTGCTGTGGTGATACGAAAGCCACTCGGCATCTTGGAAGAGATCATGGGGGCAATCATAGAGCTAGATTTCCTGCCTTGCTGTCCATGAAGGTTGTGTGCCTAGCACCTCCCATCTCGTTAAGCGGTATCTCCTCTGGTTTTTCGGGGTGTTGCCGAACTCCTTTTCTCAATCTAAAATCCTATCCGGTTAGCACAACGCAAAAATAAGGTAGAGATAGAAGGGAATTAACCTCCGAGAATCCAATTGTGCAAGGATTCCATTGACTAGAGCTGTTCATCGCTTCTGAGAGTTGAATTTCGGAAATCGGTTTTTTGAATATCTGGGCAATAAGCAATCAGGCAATATCCAGAGCTTGAACCGGTCGATCTACTGGTGGGGCTGCCGGCTGGGGAAGCTTGTGGATCTACCCCTGGAGGAGCAGTACCATCGGCAGATGCAGAAGAGAGTGGAAGGGTTGATGAAGATTTTGGGACCCTATCCTCCCCCACCTCATCAGGCTCAACATCATAGTAAATCTCTTTGGCGTCTTATCTGAAATAAAGGCCCAAGAAGACAAAATCACCAAGGGAAGAGAGGTCAAGTTTAAGGTGAAAGAAGGCGATAATGACCCTCTAATTGCACCATTTCACCAGATCGTACTCTACCAAATTAACCTGTCTTCCAACTACAGTATGGAGAACCTACCATCCCCCCCCTCCATTCTAAAATGAAGATTACAGCCTCTCAGGTTTAATAGTGACCACCCCTATCACCGAGAGAAATCGCTTCCAAGGGCATTGAAGGTAAATGTTTCTCTTGATTTAGCAATCTCTCTATTGCCACCTCCGCCCCTTCTGCCGGTTTGATCCAAGGCCTAGTAAACACTCCCTCTGAATGTCCCTTCTTCCAAAGCCTATTTTTTCACTTTGCCAAATGAAGGCTATTGCTATCAAAAGGCTTTCCAAGGAGAAGTCGGTTGTGTTTTGGGGCATTTTGATGCTGGGGCACTCCATAATGAGGACACTCGGGGGATTAGACTACATTTGCTTAGACTGGGATTTGAGAATTGGTATAGGGCAACCTCCATCCAGTTAGGCCTCTGGGTAGTAGTCATTATAATTTTGATTGGGAGCATTC
>Ga0307509_10000065_pt1 | contig 142674 bp, 119 predicted proteins | sample 10_EM_MG_FD_202245 | JGI IMG/M metagenome (GOLD analysis project Ga0307509, IMG submission 202245) | Populus trichocarpa ectomycorrhiza microbial communities from riparian zone in the Pacific Northwest, United States - 10_EM | ecosystem: Host-associated > Plants > Roots > Unclassified... | reverse complement strand
TGCCGATCTCGACGCCGCACGCGGCAAGCCGACGCCGCAAGCCGACGCCGCAAGCCGACGCCGCAAGCCGACGCCGCAAGCCGACGCCGCAAGCCGACGCCGCAAGCCGACGCCGCAAGCCGACGCCGCAAACCGACGCCGCAAGCCGACGCCGCAAGCCGACGCCGCAAGCCGCAAGCCGACGCCGCAAGCCGACGCCGCAAGCCGACGCCGCAAGCCGCAAGCCGCAAGCCGAAACCAACGCCGCAAGCCGAAACCAAGGCGCGGCGCGCCCCATCAACGCAAGTTGGGACGTCCTGACGCGGGAATTCCGGATCGGCAGACCCGGTACAGCACACCATGACGATCGCGCGTGGGTGGTTCCTGGCCGCACTGGCCGCCTGTGGTGGTACCGCTGTTCCCTCGACGCCGGCGAGCGAGCCGCACGCGGTCGCCCCGACCGTGGCACCGGCCCCCAAGCCGCCCGACGACAGCGTGACCGGCGTGATCGATCAACCGGCCCCGCCGTGGCAGGTCTCGCAGTGGTTCAACTCGCCGCCGCTGTCACTCGAGCAGCTCCGAGGCAAGGTCGTGTTCGTCCGCTGGTTCACCGATCCGTCATGCCCGTTCTGCAGCGCGACCGCCCCGACCCTGCGCGCGCTCCACGAGCGCTACGCGGCGAACGGCCTCGCGGTGATCGGCATGTATCACCACAAGGAAGAGACACCGCTGGATCCAGCCCAGGTCCAAGGCTGGATCAAACACTATGGCTATCAGTTCCCGGTCGCGATCGACAAGGACTGGACCACGCTGCGCAGGTGGTGGCTCGACGGCCACGACCGCTACGCGACCAGCGTGAGCTTTCTGATCGACAAGGCGGGCGTCGTGCGCCGCGTCCACCGGGGCGGCACCCTCGCGCCGCAGGGCGAGGAGATCGACGCGTTCAAGGCCGACATCGAGCGCCTGCTCGCGGAGTGACGATCAGCCGACCGGGCGGTTGCGGTAGCGACCGACCAGCTCGCGGGCGGCGATCTGCATCCGCACCGGGGGCAGTCCCTGGGCCAGCAGCGTGAGGTCATCGACGACCATGTCCCCGATGTCGACGAACGCCGACGGGATCCCGCCGGCGCGGTGTGCCGACAGCACGACGCCATCCATCCGGCGCACCCGGTGCTCGGCCGGCATCGGCTCGTCGGGCCACACGTCGATCGCGGCGAGGAACCGGCCCTCGTCGATCCGGTCGAGCAGCGCGTCGTAGTCGACGACCGCAGCGCGGCTGACCAGGATCAGCCGCGCTCCGGCGGGCACCAGGTCGAGCCGCGCGGCGTCGAGCAGGTGCTGGCTCTCGGCCGTCACGGTCGCGAGCACGAACAGAAACTGGCTCTTGCTCAGCGTGTCGTCGAGGCTGGCGGGCACGACGTCGTGATCGATCAGCACCGCTGGCGGCAGCCACGGATCGAACACCCGGAGCGTGGGCTGGAACGGGGCGAGCAGGCGGCGCAGCGAGCGCCCGAGGTTGCCGAACCCGATCAGGCCGACGTCCGCGCGACGCAGCAGGATGGCGTCGTCGTTGCCGCCGACATAGCGCTCGGTGCCGGCACGGAACGCTCGGTCCTCGCGGCTGATCCCGCGGGCGAGGTCGAGCGCCATCGCGAGCGCGTACTCGGCGACCGCCTGGGCATACGCCGGTCCGCAGCCCAGGACGTACACGCCGTGCTGGTAGCAGGCCTCGTAGTCCACGTTGGGGTAGAAGTTGCCCTCGACGTTGAGCAGCGCCCGCAGCTTGGGCGCACGGGCCAGTCGAGCCCGCGGCAGATCGGGCTGGCCGACGATCGCGAACGCCTCGGGCAGCGCGTCATCGAGCGCCGCCTCCGACGCGGCATCGGACAGGTCGATGACGGTGAATCGATCGCGGAGTCGGTGGAGCGCGTCGGCGGTGAAGATCCGGTCGAGACGCTGGGGGGCAGGGCGCAGGACAACGACGGGTTTGGTGCTCAACGGCCGCTCCTTGGTCAAGTGGACGAGGCATGGGCGGGGACATCGACCCAGGTCTGGGCCGCGGCCGACGACAGCACCGCCGCCGTGATCTCGGCCGCGCGCAGGCCGTCGTCGAACCGCGGCAAGCCATCCGGGGTCTCGCCGGCGATCGCCCGGTGAACGTCGCCAATGAATGCGGTGAAGCAGTCCTGATAGCCCTGCGGGTGGCCGACGGGCACCATGTCGTACATCCCGGGCGCCGTTCCGCGCGGCACGATCAGGTTGCCATCTCGGCCGCCGACCCACAGCGCGTCGGGCAGCTCCTGGTCGAACTGCAGCGAGGCGGTGGCGCCGTCGACCGACAGCCAGAGCCGGTTCTTGCGGCCCGGCGAGACCTGGCTTATCACCAGCGAGCCGAGCGCGCCGAGATCGGTCTCGAACATCACGGTGGCACCGTCCTCCGTCGACGATCCAGCGGCTCGTGGAATCCGCAGCGTCCGCGCCGATAGCCGCGTGATGCGGTGGCCGGTGACGAACTCGACCGCGTCGCACCAGTGCACCCCGATGTCGCCGAACGCCCGCGATGCGCCGCCCAGCGCTGGATCGACGCGCCAGTTGGTATCGTCGGGGCGCGACAACCAGTCCTGGAGATACGAGCCGTGCAACAAGCGCAGAACCCCCGCTTCGCCGCGGCGCACCCGCTCGCGGGCGTCGCGCAGCGTCGGATAGAACCGGTAGACGAACGGGACCGCCGCGACCACGCCCGCCTTGGCCGCCGCCGCGGCGAGGCGCTTGGCAGCTGCCGTCTCGGGCGCGAGCGGCTTCTCGCAGATGACGTGCTTGCCCGCCGCCAGCGCGCGGAGCGTCAGCTCCTCGTGGGCGTGGTTCGGCGTGCAGACGTGCACCAGATCGACATCGTCGGCCTCGAAGATCTCGGTCACGTTCGAGGCGGCGCGAGCGGCGTGTAGCCGATCGACCGCCGTGCGCCCGGCCTCCGGCGTTCGGCCCGCGACCGCGATGACCAGCCCACCCGCGGCGCGGACGGCCCGCGCGTGCACTTCGCCCATGAACCCCACACCGATGATGGCGGATCTGGGCACCGGATGGCTGCGATGGTCCGACACGGGTCTCCGGAGGCGACGCTGCGTTGGATCCAGCGTTATGTCGCGTGGCGACAAAAGTCAACGTGGGCGCGATGCACTATCGGGCGATCCGCTCCCACGGCTGCAGGATCTTCACCGACGCCATCCCGGCCGCGGTCGCGGACTGGATGCCCATCTCGGTATCCTCGAACACGAGGCAGCCCTTGGCGGCCACGCCCAGCCGGGCGGCTGCGACGAGGAACGGCTCGGGATCCGGCTTGCCGCGCTGATAGTCCTCGGCGCACACCAGGGTGTCGAATCGATCGAGCAGGTGCACCGCTTCCAGCGAGGCGACCACGGATTCGCGGGTACCGCCGGACACCACGGCGAACGGGATCTTGCCGTGGCTCAGCTCGATCTGCTCGACCACCTCGGGGATGGTCCGCAGCTGGGCCAGGTTCTCGTAGTACAGCGCTTCCTTGCGGGTCGCGACGGCCTCGATCGGCATGTCCAGCCCGTACTTGCGATTGAGCGCGGCGATGATGTCCGCGGTGGGCGTGCCGCCCCACGCATAGAACACCGGCTCGGGGAACTCGCAACCCCACTCCGACAGCGCCTTGACCCACGCCACGTAGTGCAGCGGCATCGAGTCCACGATCGTGCCGTCGCAATCGAACAGATACGCCTCGAACGGCCCAGCGGGCAACGTCAACTTCATCCCGTCAGGTGTAGCGTGATCGCGCCGGCGAGCGCATCGTACGCGGCGGTTCGCGCCGAGCCTCGAACCCAGCGCCGGACTCAACCGGGGGGTGACGAACGCCCCTCGTCCGTGGTTAGCTTTCACGTACCAGGCATGGCGGACCTGAAAGGTGAGGTATGGGAACCTTGGACCCTGTTATCGGACTGGGCGCTGTCGGCGCGATGATCTCGGGAGTCGGGGCGGGGGTCGCGCTCGCGTTGCGTGCCCGCGCGACGGAGCGGCTGACGGCGATCCGCGGCGCGTCGCAGGACGACAAGGCGCGGCTCGTCGCAGATGCGGTCGTGATGTTCAAGATCCCGGTCGACGGGTTGCGCGCTGAGCAGCGCTATTCGCTGGTCATCAAACAGCTCGAGGATCGCGACCGCCAGCGCCAGCGCACGTTCATCTTCGCGCTTGCGTTGATGCTGGTGCTCGCGAGCACGACGGTCGTGCTGGCGTTGTTGAACCGGAGCGCCATCGCGCCCGTACCTGCGCAGCCAGGTGCGGCGGACGCGCGTCCACCGGCGCCGCCGGTCGATCAGGTCGCGCCGATCGCTCCTGGCGGCGGTTCGCCGGCCCCGCCGCCGCCTGTCCACGCGACGATCCGGCAACCGGTCTCCCCGGCGGTGCCATCGCCGATCGCCCCGGCGATGCCGCCGCCACGCCGCACCTCGGAGGTGAACCTCAAGGGCATCACCATCGACCCCGGCGCCAAGATCCGGGCTGGTAACGTCACCGGCAACACGGGGAGCGACGTAGCGACCAAGGTCGACGCCGAAAACGCAAAGGTTGGTTCGGGGGCGACGGTGAACGTCGGGAATGTCGACCGTTGAAAGCAGCGTGGATCGTCCTGGCGATCGCGCTGGCGAGCCCCCTGGCCCGTGCGGATCCGGAGCCGCCACGGCCCGGAGGCGCCGCGGCCTGTGGGGTCGCCGGGTCGCGCGCGGACGATCGGTTCCGGATCATCGTCGCGAACTTCGGCCTGGCCGAGGACAAGACGCACCCTGACGTCGTGGTGAACGTGCGGGCGCAGCTCGTGGGGGAGCTGCAGCGGTTCGGGGCCCGGATCCGGCAGCGCGAGCCGACGCTCAAGGCCGTCGAGGTCGTGGCCGCGGACTGCACGATCGACGACGCAAGCGCCGCGAACGAGGTGCTGTTCGCGAGCGCCGCGGACATGGTGATCTGGGGGCGGATCTACGATCCGCGATCCGGCGCCGCGATCGGCGTGCACACCGAGGTGGATCTGCGCGGCGCGCAGGTCGGCCCTGGGGCGTCCGTCAACGCCGGCAACGTGACGGTCCTGACCGGCGAGTATCCGAAGGTGAACATCGTGCCGAGCGCGACGTTTCGCTGGTCCAGCCAAGCATCGGCGACCAACGTCGATGGTCGGCGACTGGCGTTCACCAGCGTCGCCGAGATCGATCTCGCGGCGCTCAACAAGACGGGCGCACTGCTTCCGCTGACGCTGTTGTACGCGATCTACCGCGAGGAGACCGGCGACTACACGGGAGCCGCCACGCAGTTCGACGCCGTGATCCACGAGCTCGGCGCCGACCTGGTCGATCCAACGCTGTGGCTCAAGATCGCGTTCGCCAACGATCAAGCCAAGCGCCCGAAATTTGCTCTCGACGCCGCGGCGCGAGCGCTGAAGCTGGCCACGCGCCTGGTGGACCGACTCCACGCATGCTTCCGACTCGCTGATGTGTGCGAGACGATCGACGACAAGCCGTGCGAGGTCGCGATGCTCCATCATGCCAGCGGGCTCGTCGCGACCGACGCTGGTGCTCCCGAGCCAGATCGCGAGGATCTGTGGGGCGCCGCGTATCTCGGGTTTCTGGCGTATCACGCCGCGCGCCTCGACCTGGATGACACCGCGCTGGACCTATCGCGTCACGTGGTCTCGATGGCGACGGCGGTTCGCGACGCATGCGGCCCATGGCCCGACGCCTCGCGCGCCGCGTGCCAGGACGAGGCGGTGGTGGTCCAGCGGGTCGCGCTGTCCTCGGTCGCGTGGACCGCACACAGCATGGGAAGTCTGGAGCGCCTCGTCGAGACCGAGCGAGCGCTGCTGGCCCTCCCACCCGAGGCGCCCGAGGACCGCGCCCCGCTTCTCCTCGAGTACGCGCACGACGGGCGGCGGCTCGGTCGTGCCGTCGAGGCGGACGCCGCACGAGCGGAGGCAACGCCGCTGCTCGCGACGCTCAGCGCGGAGCAGAAAGCGCGCGCGCTGAAGCGGGTCGCGACCCACGATGGTGCGCTCGTCTACACCCTTCGCAAGGCGAGGTGGCGCCGGGCGTACGGCAGCGGCCGGCTCTCGATCGAGGGCTCTGTCGGGTTCGCGGGCGCGTCGGTCCGCGGCGCCGGCTCCGACCTCGCCGAAGTGGCCACCGTGACCGCGACGCTTCGAGAGCGCTACCGGGACTGGGTGGGAGCACGCGTCTCGTTTGCGTCGCCCTCGCTGCTCACCGGCGACGCGGTTGGGCGCGCCGATCGACTGCGCTACTACGTGGTCGAAGTGTACGGGCTGGAGCCGCTCGTTCTGCGTCCGACCTTCTCCGTCTCGCGAACCCTTGGCATCGGGTTCGGCGAAGCCTCGCTCACCGACCACTGGCTCGACGGCGCGGTCCGGCTCTGGGTGTCCGCGGGTGTGGCCGTTGCCGTCAAGCTGGCCGGCAACCTGGGCATCGTCGCCGAGCTCCAGAGCCGATTGCCGATCAAGGACCCGGTGATGGATGCCGCGATCGCAGGCTCGATCGGCGTGGCGTTTCGGCGATGACCGGCGTTCCGAGTTGCCGCTCGGACCACCATCGAACAACGAATCTAGACCGGCGCGAGGTGGCGCGGGCCGACCCACACCGCGCCGACCGCCACGAGCCGCTTGATCTGATCGGGATCGGCCCCCAGCTCTTCGATGAAGTGCGTCGAGTTCATGTCCTTGACGTCGTGGACCCAGACGCCGCGGATCCCGAGCTCGTGGCGCGCCTGGCGATCGGACGCCAGCGCGTCGGCGACCAGGTAGTCCGACGAGCCCGCCGCGGGCGGCAATGCGTTGATCGTGATCCGCACCTTCTTCGCGGCGAGCGCGGCGATGATGCGATTGAGGTCGGCCTCGGCCATCGATAGCTCGTCCATCGGCGTAGTCTACGCGCACGGTCGGGGTTTCCCGCCATGTCATTTTCCCGCCAGCGCGGGAGTGCTACCGCCGCGCGCAACTCGGTATCGCTGGAGATACAGAGTTTTTAGCCGGGTGTACGACGCGTAGCGTCGTGGTGACTCAGAACGCCGTGGCGGCCGCGACGCGCTCGGCGCGATCGACGTCAGCCGCCACCTTGGCGAGCTTGTCCCGGATCGACGCCACGGCATCGGCGCCGAGCGGCAACCGCAGCTGCGGCGCGCCCGCGGCGACGGCATCGGCGATCGCCTTGGCCGCCTTGGCCGGGTCGCCCGCCTGATGGCCGGCCTCGCTCGCGACATACGCGCGCGTCGGGCCGACCGTCGTTGCATAGGCGTCCATCGCCGGCATCGTGCGGAACGCGGCGCCGAACAGGCTCGTGCGGAACGCACCCGGCTCGACGATCAGCACGCGGACGCCGAACGGGGCGAGCTCTGCGGCCAGGCTCTCGGACACCGCTTCGAGGGCATGCTTGGCGGCGCAGTAGGGCCCGAAGCCGGGCGCCGTGACCACCCCACCAACACTCGTGATCTGCACGACGGTACCAGTGCGGCGCGCGCGCATGTGCGGCAGCAGCGCGCGGGTCGTCGCCACCGCGCCGAAGAACATCGTCTCGAGCGTCGCGCGCAGGTCGTCCTCGCCGGTTTCCTCGAGCGCGCCGACGATGCTGAACCCGGCGTTGTTCACCAGCACGTCGACCGCGCCGAACCGCTGGATCGCCGACGCCACCGCGGCCCCGATCTCGGCGGGCCTGGTGACGTCGAGCCGGACCGCGTGAACCCGATCCGGGGCGAGCGCCACCAGCTCGTCGAGCGAGCGCGGATCTCGGGCGGTCGCGACCACGCGGTCACCGCGCGCGATGGCCTCCTCGACGATGCATCGGCCGAACCCCGACGACGCCCCGGTGACGAACCAAACCTTGCTCTGTGTGCTCGCTGTGCTGCTCATGACAGTCAACGTACGGCCGCACACTTCGTGGATAAACCCATCGAATCTGGATACGCCATGAAGTAAATCTAATAAATGCGTGACGACCTGTCCGGCCTCACCGCCCTGCTCTCGGTCGCCGAGAAACGCAGCTTCACCGCGGCCGCTGCCGATCTGCGGGTCACGCCGTCGGCGGTGAGCCAGATCATCCGCGCGCTCGAGGCGCGCCTGGGCGTGCGGCTGCTGCAGCGCACGACGCGCAGCGTGGGCCTCACCGAGGCCGGCGCTCGGTTCATCGCGCGCCTCAAGCCGGCGATGGCCGGCGTCCACGAAGCGATCGATGCGCTCGGCGACCTCCGCGACCGTCCGGCGGGCGTGTTGCGCCTCAGCCTGCCGCGGCTTGGCTACGAGCTGATCCTCGCACCCAAGCTCCGCGCCTTCCTCGCGGCGTATCCGGACATCGATCTCGACCTCGGGATCGACGACGCGTTCGTGGACATCGTCCAGCACGGGTTCGACGCGGGGGTCCGGATCGGCGAGATGGTCGAGCGCGAGATGATCGGCGTGCGCGTCGGTGACGATCTACGCATGGCGGTCGTGGGCGCACCGGCGTACTTCGCGGCGCGCGGCAAGCCGAAGCACCCACGCGATCTGCACGCGCACGATTGCATCAACTATCGCCGGCGCTCACTCGGGGTCGTGTATCGCTGGGAGTTCACCGAACACGGCAAGGACTTCGAGATCGCGGTGAACGGCCGGATCCTGATGAACGACGGTGGCCTCATGGTGGACGCCGCACTCGACGGGCTCGGCCTCGCGTACGTGATCGAGAGCGCGGTGCGCGACCACCTCGCGAGCAAGCGCCTGGTCCGGGTGCTCGACGCGTTTTGCGTGCCGTTCCCCGGCTTGTTCCTCTACTACCCGAGCCGCGCGCACATCGCGCCGAAGCTCCAGGCGCTGGTCGACTTCTTGAAACCGGGCCGGGCGCTGCCGCGGCGGCGCTGAGCTCAGGCAGCCTCCAGGCAACCTCCAGGACGATCTTGCCGTCGACGAGCGCGAGGCTGCGAGCATCCCTGGTGAGAGCTGCGTCACGCCGAAGCTCGCCGCGCATGTGATAGCTCCGTAGGGTGGCTTATCGCGATGCCCACCTCGACGCGCGGGGCGCTGCGCTCGCCGCGCTGGTGGCCTCGCACGGGCCGCTGATGGACGAGCGACTCCGGGTGTGCCGCGCGCGCGACGAGGCCGCCGAACGGATCGACGAGCTGGGGCGGTGGGTGGCCGAGCTCGAGCGATCCGTGGGGCGGCGCGGCGTGGTGGCGACGGTGACGCAGTGGCTGGGGCGCTCGCAGACCAGCGACCTGTCTCACGAGGCCTGCGCGCTCCGGCGCGCGCAGGCCGAGCACCGCGACAAGCTCGCCGAGCTGGTGACCCGCGAGCGTGCGATCGCCGACCGGCTCGCCGAGGTCGAGCGGGCGCGTGACCAGCTGGCAGGGCTACGGACATCGCGCCGCCGCGCGCTGCGAAGCTCCGAGAGCCCACTCGGTCACGAGGTGCGGCGGATCGACGCAGAGCTCGTCGCGATCGACGCCCGGATCAGCGCGCTCGACAAGGCGATGGTCGTCGCCGATCGCGTCGAGCGCGTGATCGGCGATCTGCGGACCATGGAGGCGGGCACGCGCGGCTTGTCGTGGGCCCGGCTCGCGGCCCGCGCGCGCGCCGCGTTCCTGATCGCGTCGGCCGGTCCCAGTGACCTCGATCGCGCGCGGCTGCGGCTGCGCGACCACCTGGTCTTCGCGCGCAGCGAGCTGCGGGTGTTCGTGGCGGCGTTCGAGGCGTTGCGGCTGACGGTCAAGCGGCCTGCGCGGCTCGCGCACGCCCTGCTCGTCGGATTCGCCGCCGCGCGGCTCCGCCAGCCGCTCGAGCACAGCGAGCTGATCATCGGGCTCGAATCCGTCGCGGCGTGCACGGTGCGGCTGGTCACCGCGGTGAGCAGCGAGCTGACCTGGACCCAGCACCGCCACGCGGCGCTGGTCGATCAGCGGCGTGCGCTCGAGGGCCGATCCGGATAGCGTCAGATCACCAGGCTGCACAAAAGGACGAGCGCCATCCCGACCACCGAGAGAATGGTCTCCATCGCCGACCACGTCTTGATCGTCTCGCCGACGGTCATCCCGAAGTACTCCTTGACCAGCCAGAAGCCGGCGTCGTTGACGTGCGAGAAGAACAGCGACCCCGAGCCGATCGCCAGCGCGAGCAGCGACAAGTTGATGCCAGGAACGCTCGCCGCGACCGGCGCCATCAGCCCGGAGGCGGTGACCGTGGCGACCGTGGCCGAGCCGGTGGCGACGCGGATGCCGACGGCGATCAGCCACCCCAGCAGCAGCGGCGAGATCGCGCTCCCCGCCGCGGCCTTGCCGATCACGTCGCCGATGCCACACGCGATCAGCATCTGCTTGAAGCCACCGCCGGCGCCGATGATGAGCACGATGCCCGCGATCGGTGCGAGGCTCGAGCCCAGCAGCTCGTTCACCTTCTTGCGCGACACCCCGCGCAGATAGCCGAAGCTGAACATCGCGACGACCACCGAGAGCAGGAGCGCCATGAGCGGGTCGCCGATGAAGTCCACCGCGGCACGGGCGGGGGCGCGCTTGTCGAGCAGGAGGTCGGCCAGTGCCTTGCCGAGCATGAGCACCACCGGGAGCAGCAGGGTACCGACGGTCACCGCGAAGCTGGGCGCGTGCGTGAGCGCATCGCTCCGGTCACGCGCGAACTGCGCGGCGAGCTCGGCCGGCGGCTCGGGGTGAACGCGCGCGCCGATCCACGCGCCGAACACCGGCCCGGCGATGATCACCGTCGGGATCGCGATGAGCAGTCCGAGCGCCATGGTCTGCCCGAGGTCGGCCTTGAGGGCGTCGACGGCGATCAGCGGGCCGGGATGTGGCGGCACCAGCCCGTGCATCACCGACAGGCCGGCCAGCGCCGGGATGCCGACGCGGACGATCGAGCCCCCGGAGCGCTTGGTCATCAGCAGGATGACCGGCATCAGGAGCACCACGCCGATCTCGAAGAACAGCGGGATCCCGAGGATCATCGCGATCAGCGTCATCGCCCACGGCAGCCGGCGCTCGCCGGCCCAGGCCAAGATGGTGGTCACGATCCGATCCGCGCCGCCGCTATCGGCGAGCAGCCGCCCGAGCATGGTCCCGAGGCCGACCAGGACTCCGACGCCGCCAAGCGTGTTGCCAAAGCCGGTCTGGAACTGCTTGACCACGTCCGGCGCGTGCAGCCCCGACGTCAGGCCCACGACGATCGAGCCGACGATCATCGCGATGAACGCGTGCACCTTGAAGCTGCTGATGAGCACGACGATGATCGCGATGCCGGCCAGCGCCGAGATCACGAGCCCGGTGTCGCCGCCCGTCCAGCTCATCGGCCGGGTCCGATCACGAGCCCGAGGGCGAGGCCGATCGCGTCGACGATCTCCGCCGGGGAGCCATCGATCGGCACCGTGATGACGGCCTCGTCGGGCGCTGGCGGTTCCAGATCGGCGAACTGGCTCGCCAGCATGTCGGCCTTGAAGAAGTGGTCGTGGCGCGCGGCCAGCCGCTTGGCGATCAGCTCCGGACTGCCCTGGAGGTAGATGAACCGGACGTCCGGGCGGCGCAGCATATCGCGGTACTTGCGTTTGAGCGCCGAGCAGGTCACCACGCCGGCCTCGCGCCGCGCGATCCGCTCATCGATCCACGCGGCGATCGCCGTCAGCCACGGCCAGCGATCCTCGTCGTTGAGCGGATGCCCGGCCGCCATCTTGGCCACGTTGGCTTCCGAGTGAAACGCGTCGGCCTCGGCGTACTGCCAGCCGAGTCGTTGGGCGAGCAGCGCGCCCACGGTCGTCTTGCCACTGCCCGAGACGCCCATGATGACGAGTCCCAATGGATCGGCCATGCCAGACCGTACTCCTGGTTCTTGGAGCCGTCACCGCCCCAGCGGTGGTCTCGCGGCGACGCTGCGTTGCGGCGCAAACGGAAACGCTGCTGTCGATCGGCTGTGGCCGTAACCGGCGGCAGCTCGCACGGAATCGTCGCTCGAAGACTTGCGCCATCCGAGGTATCGAACAGTGCCGCGACGGCATGGTTCGACACCTCCTCGGTCACCAGGGGATCGGGCCGGCGTCGTTCGAGAACGTGCCGGTGGGGCCGTCGGGGTCGAGCAGCGCGAGCCGCACCGGCTCGCGCGCGGCTTCGGCGACGCTGCGTGTTCCGCTGTGACCGCTGAAGTCGGTCGCGGTGTAGCCCGGGCACACCGCGTTGACCTTGATCGCGGTGTCGGCGAGCTCCTGCGCGAACGCGATCGTGACGGCGTTGAGCGCGCTCTTCGACGGGGCGTAGGCGACGCCGCCGACCCGCGGCATCGGGTACGCGGGATCGCTGATCCGGGTCATCGAGCCGACGCCGCTCGACACGTTGACGATCCGCCCGGCAGGCGCCTCGCGGAGCAACGGCAGCATCGCCTGGGTCACGGCGATCGCGCCGAACACGTTGGTCTCGAACACGGCGCGGATCTCGGCGAGCGGCGCGGTGCTCGGCGTTCCGCTCCGGGTGATGGCTTCGAGGGTGGTCGCCTGCCGCGGCCCTCCATTGGCGATGCCAGCGTTGTTGACCAGGACGTCGAGCCGGCCGAGCTCGCGGCGGATCCGCGCCGCCGCGGCGGCGATCGAGTCGGCGTTCGTGACGTCGAGCGCGATCGCACGCGCATCGTGGAGCTGTCGGGCCGCGGCCTCACCACGCGCGGCGTCGCGCGCTCCGATCAGCACGGTTACGCCGTGCGCGGCGAGCTGGCGGGCGATCTCGTGGCCGATACCTTTGTTGGCACCGGTGACCAAGGCGACAGGTTTGTCATGCATGTCCCTGAGATAGCGATCGCGGCAGCCGCTGCCTTGGGGGTTCTTGGCGAGGCGATCGGGTAGCCAAGAATGCCCAAGACGCGCGGGGCCGCGGGCCGTACGCTGTGGAGGTGGCGATCCATGTCGATGTCCTCGCGGTCTCCGTGCCGGGCCTGCGCGCCGTGCGGTGGTCCGCCGACGAGCTCCACGCGGGTATGAAGGAGACCTATTCGATCGCGCGGGTCGAGACCGGCCGCTCGGTCTGGCAGGGGCACGGCAAGCTGTGGAGCTGCGGGCCCGGCTCGCTGCGGGTCCAGCAGCCCGGTGACGTCCACCGCGAGGTCTCGCGCGACGGCCCGATCACGTTCCAGATCGTCAGCTTCCCGGCGCACACGGTCGAGCGCGTGATCGGCAAGATCCACGTCCATCCTCAGCTCGCCACCAACGACCAGCGAGGCGCGGCGTTCCACCGTCTGCACGACGCGGTGAGCGCCGGTGCCGAGCGGCTCGCCCTCGAGGTCGCGGTCGCCGAGGCGATCAGCGCGTTCGCGGCGATCGGCGATGCACCGTGCGATCACACGCGGCAGGTGCGCCGGGCGATCGAGCTGCTGCGCGCGCGGGTCGCCGAGCCGGTCACGCTCGACGAGCTCGCCGCGCACGCGGGGCTCGAAAAGTTTCACCTGTGCCGGGCATTTCGCACCGAGGTCGGCATGCCGCCATACGCCTACCTGACGCGGCTGCGGATCATGCGCGCGAAGCAGCTGCTCGCCGCCGGCGTCAAACCAGGCGACGTCGCCTCGCAGGTCGGATTCTACGACCAGAGCCAGCTCAACCGGCACTTCCGGCGCCTGGTCGGCACGACGCCGGGCCAGTACGCGCGCGGCGTCTCGTAGCGGTCGCTACGAGACGCGCAAACTCGCCAGCACCGCGGGTAGGTCGTTACTGCCCCAGTGCTCGGCGTAGCGGCCGCCCGCGACCCGCACGATGTCGATCACGCGGATCGCGATCGCGCGGCCGGTCGCGGGGACGCCGAGCAACGCGCCCCGGTGGGTGCCGCGCAGCGTCTTGCGGGTGACGACCTTGTCGCCCTCGACGATCTGATCGTGGATCTCGACGCGGAGATCCGGCAGCGCCGGTCGCAGGATGTCCTCGAACATCGCGCGCATGCCTTCGGGACCCGACGGCATCCCCGGGGCCGCGGTGTGATTGACGAAGTCGGGGGCGAGCAGGGCGGCGAGCGACTCGGCCAGGCCTTGCTCGATGACCTCGCGGTTGAATCGAATGACGACGGATCTGGGATCGGCTGGCATGACTCATGGTTAGATCATCTCGATGGCGATGCGAACCAACAAGATCGAGCCACGGCATCCCAATGTCGGGATGATCGACGACGTCGCGGTGTTCGTCGCCGTGGCGCAACACGCGAGCTTCGTGGCCGCGTCGCGCGAGACCGGCGTGACGACGAGCAGCGTGAGCCGTGCCGTGGCGCGGCTCGAGGACGCGCTCGCCACGCGGCTCCTGCAGCGCTCGTCGCGCAAGGTCGTGCTGACCGACGCGGGCCGCCAGCTCCTGCTGCACGCCGCGCCGCATGTCGCCGGCCTCGGCGAGGCGCTGGCCGTCGCCGCAGATCGCCATCCCGAGCCCAGCGGTACCGTCCGCGTGACCGCCCCAGCGTACACCGGCTCCACCCGGATCGCGGACGCCCTCGCGCGCTTCGCCCTCGCGCATCCGAAGATCCGGATCGAGCTCGACGCGACGAACACGATCCGCGACGTCCTCGAGGACGGTTACGATTTCGCGATCCGGGTGGGGGCCAAGGTGGATGCGAGCTTCGTGGCGCGCCGGATCTTCCACGGCGCGTTCGGCCTGTTCGCGACGCCTGGGTTCGTCAAGCGTGTGCGCACCCCGCGCGAGCCGGTCGGCCGCGAGCTACTCGAGCGCGCGCCGTGCGTGGTCAGCCGCGTCTCGGCGCGCTGGACGTTCCGCCAGGCGGCGAGCGGGGCGGTGACCGAGGTCGCACCGCGCGTGCACTTCGCGGTCAACGATCCGCGCGCCGCGGTGGCGGTCGCCGCGCGTGGCGTCGGGTTCGTGGTCGCGCCGCTCGAGGCGGCCGACGCGGAGCCGCGATTGGTGCGCGTGACGTCGCCGCTGGGCGAGCCGGTGCCTCTCGAGCTCTATCTCGTGTACCCGTCGCGCCGGCTGCTTCCCGTGCGCGTCCGGCTCGCGATCGACTGGCTCGTCTCGGCGCTGGCGGCGTGACGCACTCGGCGCGATCATGGCGTTGACGATACGGTGCCCAGGATGTGGCAATTGCCGCAGGACCGCGTGTACGGGATAGGCATCGCTCGACCCTGCGCAGCCTCGGCGAGCGTATGGGTCGCGAGCCCCGGATCGTCCTTCCGGGGGAAGATGAATGTGTGATCGGTGATGTCGTTTTCAAAGTATTGGACCACCGTGTTGCCCTCACCGGCGCGCCCGGCACCCGTCTTGCCGATCTGATCCATGTGACAGTCGACGCAACGGAAGGCGACGTCCTGCCTCAGGCTCGCGATCGCCTCGTGGAGATCGTGATACTGCGCCCCCGGCGCATCGCGCGGCGCGCGATACCCCGGATCACGAACACAGGCATCCTTCGACCGTCTGGATACGGGCCCACAGCCTTGGATCAGGCGATGTGCACATTCTTCGGTGCCGCGATCCCCCCGATGATCGATGCAGCAGCACGAACCGAGCCGCGCTCGCGCGGTGTGCCAGGCGGGGGATGCGCTCGCGGTTCTGGATCGACGTACGTCGAACACACGCGCTGATCGCCGCGATGCGGCTATTTGCGCAGGGCCTGCCATCGCTGGTCGAGCACATCCCAGTCGACGTTCGCGAAGAACGCGTCGATGTACTTTGCGTGCGCGGAGCCGTAGTCGATCGCGTACGCGTGCTCGAACATGTCGAGCACGAGGATCGGCGTACCGGCCGCGAGCGCGGGCGTATGGCCTCCGCTACCAACCACGCGCAAGTCGCTGGTCAGCGGCGATAGCGCGATGACGACCCAGCCCGAGCCACCGCCGAGGGACATGGCGGTGGCACGCATCAGCTCCTCCCAGCGTGCGGCGGACCCGAACTGCTTGGTCAACGCCTTCGCGAAGTCCCCGGAGGGCTTGCCGTCACCACCGAGGTTCTCGAAGTAGCGCTCGTGGAGGTACGCCGAGTTCGCGTAGGTTAGCTCGCGCTCACGGAGACCTGCGACCTCGAAGCCGGGGGTGTCCTTGGTGACCTTGTCGAGCTCGAGCTCGACCGCGTTCAGGTTCTTGACCGCACCCGCGTAGTTGTTGTCGTGGTGCGAGCTCAACAGCTTCTCCGAGAGTCCCGGGAGCTTCGCAGCGTTGAACGGCAGCGGCACGGGCTTGTGTGAGCCCGGGGCGGACGGCGTCAGCGCATGGCGCTCGCCTTTCGCGTGGGAGATCCGCGTCGCCGCGATGGTGGCTGCGATCGCGCCGGCGACCGATCCGAATGATTGGCGTCGATTCATGTGGGCGACGATAGCATGCGTAACGGACGTTCATCGATGTTATAAACGTAGCATCGGGGGCGCCGCCGCGGCCCGGTCAACGCGGCGGTGGCTCCGGAGTCGCCTGTTCGAATAGATCCGGCGCCGGTCCAGCGTTCGCTCGATGGCGCGGAACGGGCCTGGGGCATGACTGCCTCGCGGCGCCCGTCATCTCCGAGCGAACGCGTGCGGGAGGGCCGCGCCGAGCGAGGCAGCGAGCCGACCGGCGGCCTCGGCCGACTCGCGCCGGTACGCGATTCGCCACGGCCGGTCGAGCTTGGTCCTGCGGAACGACTTCGCGACCAGGTCACCGCTCGCGAGATACGGCGTCGCGATCCACTCCGACAGCACCGCGATGCCCATGCCCGCGCGCGCCGCGTCGACGATCGCCTCGGTGAGCGGGAAGCGCAGCCCCGCGATGCGGGGCGCCGGTGACCGCCCGAACACGCGCGCGAAGAACCAGCGGTGCTCCGGCTCGGGGGTCGCCGTCGACGTGATCATCGGATACGCGCGCAGATCGTCCACGCCGATCGTCGCATGGCTCGCGAGCGGATGCGTCGCGGCGATCACGAACACGATCTCGTCGGAGAACAGCGGCTGCTCGACGAGCGCGCCGGTAACCTTGCCGGTGGTGAGCAACGCGACATCGACGTCTCCCGATTGGAGTGCGGCGACCGGCGCTTGTGTGTGCTCGAACGCGAGCGTGACATCGAGACCGGGCATCGCCGGCCGCAGCTTCGCGAGGGTCGAGGGCAGCCAGCGGTACGCGGTGTAGCACTCGCAGACCACGCGGAGCGGCACGCGATCGGTCACCCCGGATCGCGCGTGGTGCTCGAGCTCCAGGAGCTGGCCGAGCATCGGTCCGGCGCCGCCCACGAGGCGCTCGCCAGCGGCGGTTGGCACGAGCCCGCGCGCGACGCGCTCGAACAGGCGCGTGCCGAGGCGCTCCTCGACCGCGAGCAGGCCACGGCTCACGGCGGACTGCGTGAGATGCAGGCGCGACGCGGCCCGCACCGTGCTCCCGGACTCCGCGAGAGCGAGGACCAGCTCGAGATCGCGGACCTCGAGAGCCGGCTTCACCGTACCTATGCGTGACATGCATAGGTGCTAGCACAACTATGCGTTGGACGTCGCGTGCCGCGCGACGCACCGTAGCGCCATGCAGCTCTACTTCAGTCCTCTCGCCTGTTCGATGGCCACCCGGATCGCGCTGTACGAGGCGGGGCTCGAGGCCGATTATCAGCACGTCGACCACGTCTCGCGCCGCGCGCCCGATGGCACCGACATCCGGACGCTCCATCCGCTCGGCTACGTTCCGACCCTTCGCACCGACGATGGTTTGGTGCTGACCGAGAACGCGGCGATCCTGCAGTACGTCGCGACGTGGAGCCGGTCGGCTGCGCTGGCGCCGGCTGACGAGCGGGGCCGAGCAGCGCTCCAGCAGTGGTTGAGCTTCATCGGCACCGAGCTCCACAAGGCGGTGTTCATCCCGCTCCTCGACCGCACTGCGCCGGACGGCGCCAAGGCCTATGCACTCGCAAACGCCGAGACCCGGTTGCCTGCGCTCGCACGCCATCTCGCGGGCCGGACCTATGTCCTCGACACATTCAGCATCGCCGACGCGTATCTATTCACCGTCCTCAACTGGGCACAGGCGGCCCCGATCCGTCTCGATCGTTATCCGGAGCTCGTGGCGTACATGTCACGGCTCCGCGCGCGAGCTGCGGTCGCGCGCGCGGTCGCGCTCGAGACCGAGCTGTTCATCGCGGAGCGCGGCCGGCCAACCCCGCCGCCCCCGCCAACCCGCGCCGTGATCGATCGGTTCAACGACGTGTTTCAGAACCACGAACCGTCCGCGCTCGCCGAGCTCGTCGCCGATGACTGCACGATCGAAAACACCGACGGCGGACATCACGCCGGCAAGGCCGCGTGCATCGCGCTGTGGTCCGCGATCGCGACCGATCCGGAGATCGCGTTCGAGCTCGAGGACGTCGTCGTCACCGGCGAACGCGCGACGATCCTGTGGCGCCTGCAGCGCGGCGCGGAGGCCACGCGCGGCGTCAATCTGATGACGATCGCCGGTGGCCGGATCGCCTCGGCCCGCGGCTACATCAAGCCGGCGTGAGCGGTGCGTGATGGTCGCCCACGGGTACAACGGGACGGGTCACGGTATCGAGCCGCCGGTGATGAAGCCGATGAAGCTGTGCGGAGCGTTGTCGCCGAAGCAGACCTCGAGGACTGACGACGCCTCGGCGGCGGCCTTCGCGCTCCGGGCGAACATCGCGGCCTCGTACTCGGTGAGCGCGGCTTCGAGGTCATCGGGATGCGCGGCGATCGCCTGACCGAGCTCGGCGCCGTCGTACATCGCGAGGTTGGCGCCCTCACCGGACGGCGGCATCAGATGCGCAGCGTCGCCGAGCAGGGTCACTCCGGGCACGCGCTGCCATCGATGTTCGATGGGTAGCGTGTGGATGGTCCGCGGGGTGGGCGCGGTGTCACCGTCCGTGATCAGGGCGGTGAGCTCCGGCGCCCAGCCGTCGAACTCCGCCGCGACGCGGGCCCTCGCCGCCTTCGGGTCGGCGAAGTCGATGCTCGCGACCCACGCCGCAGGCTTGGTGAGCGCGACGTAGGTGTGCAGGGCGCCATCGGTCTCGCGGTGGGCGATGATCCCTTTGCCCGGCGCGAGGGCCGACAGGGCCCCGGCTCCGACGACCTGTGCGCTGGCCGGGTGGCGCTCGTCGGCGTCGTACAGGTACGTCTCGATGAACGAAGTGCCAACGTACTCCGGCCTCGCGTCGGACAGCAGCGGTCGGATCTTCGACCATGCGCCGTCCGCGCCGACCAGAACGCTCGTGGTCACGGTCGCCCCGTCCGCGAACGCCAGCTCGTGGCGGCCGTCGCCGCGTGGGTGGACGGCGGTGACCTTGCGTCCCCACTGGATGGTGCCGTCGGGTAGGGAGTCGAGCAGGATGCGTCGCAGGTCGCCGCGATGCACCTCAGGCCGACCGCCGCTGCCGTCGTCGGGCTCGTCGAGCAGCACCGTGCCGTGCTGGTCGAGGACCCGCGTGGCTTCGCCTCCTTCGTGGATGATTCGGCGGAATTCGTCGAACAGTCGCGCCGCCTGGAGCGCGAGCTGGCCGTTGTGGTCGTGGATGTCGAGCATGCCGCCCTGCGTGCGGGCATCCGCGGACGGATCGGCCTCGTAGATGGTGGCGGGGACGCCGTGGACGTGCAGCACACGCGCGAGCGTCAGTCCGCCGAGCCCGGCGCCAATGATCGTGATGGGAGTCATCGTGGTTCCTTTCGAGCCGCAAGACCGCCGGCGATGTTCGCTGGCAGCCCATGGAACGGTGTTCCATAAACAACTTGGAACGTTGTTCCAGTCATGTCAAGCTGGCGCGATGGCGAAGCCGAAACGCAGGTCAGAGCGACGCGACGAGGCGCTGTCTCGCGACCGGATCATCGACGCAGCGATCGAGCTGCTCGACGCCGAGGGAGAGAACGGCTTGACCTTCCGCGCCCTCGCCACGCAGCTGGCGACAGGACCTGGCGCAATCTACTGGCACATCGCGAACAAGAGCGAGCTGCTCGTCGCCGCCAGCGACGCCGTCGTTGTCCGCGCGATGGCCGCCGTCGCTGCCCACGCCACGCCGCGGAAGGCGATTCGCAGCATCGCCGTGGGCGTGTTCGAGGCGATCGACGCACATCCGTGGGTGGTCCCGCAGCTGTCCCGCGGGCCGTGGCAGACCGCGATGCTGCAGATCTTCGAGCGCATCGGGCGCCAGGTCCAGGCGCTGGGGGTTCCCGACCGCGCTCAGTTCACAGCGGCGTCGGCGCTGGTGAGCTACATCCTCGGTGTGAGCGACCAAAACGCCGCCAACGCGCGCCTGTTCGAGCCGGCCGTGGACCGTGGTGAGTTTCTCGAGACCGTGGCAGCGCGGTGGAAGGCGCTCGACGCCCACGAGTATCCGTTCACCCGGAAGGTCGCTACCCAGCTGCGCAAACACGACGACCGCGCCGAGTTCCTCGCCGGGATCGATCTCATCCTCGCTGGGATCGCAGCATCTGTGTAGCACCGAGCTCGACCAGCACGTGCTTTCGAGCCACTCGTTCGGCTCGCACAACGTGAACGCGACCTAGATCAGCCAGCACATCGGTCACCTCGCGACGTGCGCGGAGAAGATCGACGCGGGTATCACACGTCGCATCCAGGGCACGCACCAGTCAGGCGACCTGGGCGGCGAGCGGGCTGGCGACGAGGCGGAGCATGAGGGCCTGGTGGCGGTCGATGCTGGCGCGCAGGGCGGGGCTGCCGTGGCGGTGGAGCTGCTCGAACAGGCGCACCAGGTAGTCACGGTCCTCGTCGCCGCGCAGCGGGGCAGGGGCGTGGCGCTCGACGCTGCCGACCGCGAGCCGGCGCAGCATGTGCGGCCCGTCGGCGCGGTGCCACATGGTGGCGACCTTGGCGTTGTTGTTGATCAGCCGGCGGACCTCGCTGAAGTGGCGGCTGATCAGCGCGGCGGCGACCTCGCCGTCGGGGACGCGCCGCACGTTGTCGCGCAGCACGCGCAGCGCGGGGTTGAGCGTCGAGGTCGGCAGCGCCTGCGCCGACGCCGCGGGTGCCGGGGCGGCGGCGGGCGGCCTGTCGGTGGCCGGCGCGCCGGGCGCCATGCGCGCGAAGGCCATCAGCGGATGTGCCGGCGGTGACGGTGTGGGCGCGGGTGCGGACACCGCGTTCCACGCCTCGAGCGCGTCGAGCTTGCCGGCGCCCCATGCGGTCTTGGGCCCGGGCACCGGGGTCGACTTGTCGTGAAAGATCTTCCGGACGTCCTCCGCGGTCAGCGCCGGGTTCTTCTGCAGCATCAGCGCGATCACGCCGGTCACGTGCGGCGCCGCCATGCTGGTGCCGCTCATCGCCTGATAGTGGTTCTCGAGCCACTCCGGGCACAGGCAGCAACCGCCGTCGGGCTTGGCTGACGTGATCCCGGTGCCCGGTGCGGCCAGCGTCGGCTTCTCCGCCGCGGGCGCCTTGTTCGCATCGGCGGGGACGACCCGGATCGGACCACGGCTGGACGTCTCGTGGATCGCGGCGTCGGTATCGCAGGTGCTGCTGCCCAGCGTGTGGTTGGCGACGGTGATCGCGCCGAGCGCCATGCCGGGCGTGGTGATCGTGCACTCGGACTCCGGGTTGACGAAGGTCGCGCCCTTCGCGCCCTTCGCGAGCCAGGCGTCCACGACGACCGCGCTGGCGCCGGTGTTGCGGAATCGCATGGTGAACGTGACGTCGCTGTCGCGCGGGTACTGCGGCACGACGAGCTGGATCTTGCGATCCTGCGTGGCGTTGATGGGTGCGGCGACGGCGGCGACTGTCGGTGGCGAGCCGCCGGTGTCGAGAGCGAGGTGCACGCTGCCGTTCTGACCCAGCCAGCCGGTGGTGCGGTTGTCGGTCTTGAGCTCGAGCTGGAGCTCGATGCTCGCGTTGCGGCTGAACCAGACGTCCATCGTCGCCGACGTGGTCGTCTTGCCGGGGATGAGCACGTCGATCTCGGCGGTGCCCGGCACGGCGGGCGCGCCGCTCTGCGCCGGCACCGAGACACGGCCGTGCTTCTTGGTGTTGCCCTCGTTGCCGGCGGATTTGACGAAGATCCGGCCGGCCTTGGCGACGAACTTGTCGATCGCCTGCTCGGAGACCGACGTGCCGTCGTGCGGGCCGGTTCCGATGCCCTGGCTCATGTTGACGACGACGGGCGACGCGCCGGCGATCTCGTCGATGAACTGCAGCGCCATCTCGAGGCTCGACTCCGTGAAGTCGCGGCGGACCAGGATGATCTTCGCGTCGGGAGCGACGCCCTTGTAGCGCCCCGATCCCCAGGGCCGGCAAAACGGCTTCGGCGAGCCATCGCCGGCAGCGATGCCCGCCACGTGGGTGCCGTGGCCGTAGGGCTCGTCTGGTTTCTTGGGATCGAAGGGTGCGGGCGGGTCCTTGGTCCGGACGTCGACCGGCTTCTTCGCCGGGTCCACGGGGAAGCCCAGGCTATGGTCGATATCGTCGCGCCGGTAGTGCACGCCATGTGGGTCGCTGCGGTCGTTGGGGTCCGGTGTGTCGAGATTCAGCACCGCGTAGCCGACCTCGTCTCCCTCGGGGGGGCCCGCCGAGAGGTCCCAGATCGCCTCGATGCGGGTCTTGCCGGTGGCGTCGTCGCGGAAGCTCCCGTGCCGCCAGTCGAAGCCCTCGTCGATGATCGCGATGAACACCCCGGTGCCGGTCATCTCCGGGTGGGCCTGGCGCAGGGCGGTCACGCGGATCGCCGGCACGCTCTCGTTGAGCTCCGGAGTGCCCTTCGCCGGGGCCTCGACGGCGGTCACGTGCGGAACGGCCGCGATCTCGGTGATCCGCGTCGGGGCGACCCGGCCGATCGCGTACCACGCGCCGGCGTAGCGGCCCCGCCACACGAGCTCGAGGCCGGCGGCGGCGAGCTCCTCGACGGGGCCGCTGTAGTAGACCGTCACGTCGACCTTCGCGTCGGTGCACGTGCCGTCGGGGCGCGCCGCGGCGGCCTCGAGGTCCTCGACCAGCACCAAGAGCGTGGCGTCCAGCTTGGTCTTCACGGCGTCCTCCGTCGGGGTGTAGGCCCGCAGCTCGGCGCTCCACCGGCACAGCCGGGTCGCGACGGCCGGGCGCGCGGCGCGGCCTGCGCATGCCAGCAGCGCGGCGACCCAGAGCACATCTCGTTGCCGTGGCGCATCAACTCCCCAGCACCGGAGCGTAGCGAAGCGCGCGCGCGCCGGGAAGTAGGTAGTGACGAGTGGCAATCGCGAGTCGTCGGCGACTCCGGACGATCCGCAGCTGACGGCTCTTGACGGTTGATGGCGCGATCCGTCACGCTGGCCGCGAGGATCTGGGTGTGAGTCCTCGTGAGCGAAGGTTTGCGGTGGCGTCGTTCGACGATCGTCGACGAATCGCGGGGGTACGCGGATGACCCAGCCCGGGACGCTCGAGCTGGTCGGGCAGGAGCTCGCGCTGATCTTCGCGCCGCTCGAGGCCCGGTTCGCCGTCGACAACGCGGCGACCATGTTCGCCGAGCTCGGCCTCATGCCGCCGGACGACCTGGCGGCGGCGCCCGCGCTGGTCAGCGCGCTCGGCCAGGCGGTGTCGTCGGTGGTCGCCCTGCCGTCGCTGATCGCGCAGCTCGCCGATGCGATCGAGGCCGAGAACGCGGGAGCGATCGCGTCGGCCGGGATCGCCCTGCTCCAGAAGATCGCAGACGCGGTCCAGCGCATCGGCGCGGTGGCCCAGGCGATCGACGGGCTCGCCACCAGCCTGGCCGGACTGACCGCGGCGCAGCGCGACGAGCTGCGGGGGTTCGCCGGCGCGTTCGTCGAGCGGATGCTGGAGCGGCTGTTCGTCGAGTACATCCAGCGCCGGTCGAACGCGGTGTTCGTGGTGCTGCTCGGGTTCGGCGCGATCGAGTTCGTCGACGTGCCCGCCGGCCCGCCCAGCTCGCTGGCGGCGCCGTACCAGCGCAAGCAGCTCCACATCGATCGCGCGCTCAAGCTGTTCCGCGACCCGCTCGGCCTGCTCCAGGACGTCTACCACTGGGGCGCCGGCACGTTCGACGGCATCGCGCTGTTCCGCATGATGCAGGTGCTGCTCGACAGCGCGCTCGGGCTGTCGGGCGAGCTGCTCCGGCCCAGTGGCCTGCCGGCGACGCTCGAGGCGATCGCGTTCAGCGCCACGGTCGATCCGGCCGGTGGCCCCGGCCTCGAGATCAGCCTGCGGCCCGCGGCCAGCGCGAGCTCGACGCAGACCATCACCGACGGCGCGTGGACGGTGTCGACCACGATGAGCGCGCAGATGCCCGCCGACCTCGACTTCACGCTGCGGCCGCCTCTCGACGTCCGCCTGCAGACCCCGTCGGCGACGGTCGACGCCGCGCTCGTGTTCGACGTCCACCGCGCCGCCAGCGCGCCGCCGCTGGTGCTGTTCGGCAAGGCCGGCGGGTCGCGGCTCGAGGCCAAGGACCTCACCGCCGGCACCGCGTTCACCGGCCACTGGACCAGCGGCGGCGGGCCGGTCTCGCTGATCCCGGGCCTGCGCGCCGGCGTGGCGGGCGGCAAGCTGGTGATCACCGGCGCGGGCGGCGACTCGCTGATCTCCCAGGTGCTGCGCGGCGTCGACCTCGAGGCGCTGTTCGATCTCGGCCTGTCGTGGAGCCCGAGCAAGGGGCTGGTGTTCACCGGCAGCGCCGGGCTCGCGATCGACATCCCGACCCACGCCCGGCTGGGGCCGATCACCGTCGACGACGTGTTCCTCGGCTTCGGCATCGCGACCCAGGATCTCCACATCGACCTCGCGGTCACCATCGGCGCCGAGCTCGGCCCGCTCACCGCCAAGGTCAACCGGATGGGGCTGCGGGCGGTGATCACGTTCCCGCCCGGCGGCGGCAACCTCGGCCCGGCCCAGCTCGACTTCGCGTTCAAGCCGCCGACCGGCGTGGGCGTCTCGCTCGACACCCCGACGGTCAAGCTCGCCGGCTTCCTCGACATCGACGAGGAGGCCCACCAGTACGCCGGTGCGGTCGAGATCCGCATCGTCGACACCTTCGAGCTGTCCGCGATCGGCATCATCAACACGCGGTTCCCCGACGGCTCCGCCGGGTTCTCGCTGCTGTTCATCATCGACACCGTGTTCCCGACGCCGATCCTGCTCGGCTACAACTTCTACCTCGCCGCGGTCGGCGGCATGCTCGGGCTGCATCGCACCATCGATCTCGATCGGCTGCGCGACGGCCTGCGCGACGGCGCCGCGAGCAACATCCTGTTCCCCAAGGACGTGGTCGCCAACATGACGGCGATCGTGTCGCAGCTCCAGGCGATCTTTCCGCCCAAGCGCGACCAGTTCATCGTCGGGCCGATGGCGCGGATCACGTGGAACACACCGCCGTTGATCACGATCGAGCTCGGCCTGATCATCGAGTTCGCCCACCCGGTGCGGATCGCGATCCTCGGCCTGCTGCGCGCGGCGGTGCCCGATCAGGACGATCCGATCGTCGACATCAAGGTCGCGTTCCTCGGCGCGATCGACTTCGACCGCGGCCTGCTGTCGTTCGACGCCAGCATCTACGACTCGTACATCGGCCGCGGCAGCTTCAAGTTCTCTTTCGAGGGCGACATCGCGATCCGCCTGAGCTGGGGCAAGAACAAGGACTTCTTGTCGTCGGTCGGCGGCTTTCACCCGTCGTACCACGCGCCGGCCTACCTCCAGGTCCCCGCGATGCGGCGGATCACGCTGAGCCTGCTCAAGGACAACCCGCGGCTCAAGCTGACCTCGTACTTCGCGCTCACCACCAACACGATCCAGTTCGGCGCCGAGCTCGACTTCTACTTCGGCATCGCCGGGTTCAGCGTCGTCGGCAACTTCGGGTTCGACGTGCTGTTCGGCTGGAACCCGTTCCGGTTCATCGCGTCGGTCCACGCGCGGCTCGCGGTGCGGATGGGCGATACCGACCTCTTGTCGCTCAGCCTGGCGTTCGAGCTCCAGGGCACCACGCCGTGGAAGGCCAAGGGCACGGCGAGCTTCGGCATCCTGTTCTGGACCATCTCGGTCCACTTCGAGAAGACCTGGGGCGAGCAGCGCGATCTCAACCTGCCGACCGTGGCGGTGCTGCCGGCGGTGCTCGACGAGTTCCGCCGCGACGTCAACTGGAAGACCGGGCCGGTGCGCGCGACGCCGCTGGTCCAGCTGTTCCCGAGCGCGCAGCCCGCCGGTGCGCTGCGGATCGATGCCGCCGGCGTGGTCGAGGTCAGCCAGTCGCTGGTGCCGCTGGGCGCCGAGCTCGCGCTGTTCAACAACGCCAAGCCATCGGACATCTCGTCGGTCGATATCCACGAGGTCCGGATCGGCGGGGTCGCGGTCCCGCCGGCGCAGCTGGCGCCGGTGACCGGCGAGTTCGCCCCGGCGGCGTTCCGCGAGCTCGCCGACAAGGACAAGCTGGCCGCCAGGTCGTACGAGCCGATGCGCGCCGGCACCTCGGCGGTCGGCAGCGACGCGCTGACCACCGACTACCTGCTCGGCCGGCCGGTGACCTACGAGAACATCGTCGACGACGGCACGCCGAACGCGCCGCCGGTGCGCAGCCGGGCGCTGGGCCGCGCGGCGCTGTTCGTGCCGCTGGTGCGGGGCGGGGCGGTCGGCGCGTCGGCGCTGTCGAAGCGCGCGGCGGTCGAGCGCCAGCGCGCCAGCGTGCGCGACGTGACCGCCGGCGAGGAGCGCTTCACCGTGGTGTCGACCGCCGACCTGCGCGCGGTCGACGCCGCGAGCCACGGGCTGTCGCGCAGCCAGGCCCAGGACCGGCTCGGCAAGCTGATCGCGGCGGGGGCCAGCCCCGACGACGTCGACATCGTGCCTGCCTACCGGGCGGCGAGCTGACGTGAGGAGGCCACCATGACGAGCCCGCTGGTCGCTCAGTACACGTTCCTGCCCTGGCTTCGCCGCGGCGTCGCCACCGGGATCGACGAGGCCGACACGCTCGGCGCCGGAGATGGCGCCGCGACGGTGCGCGCGACGCTGCCGGTCGAGCTCGTGCTGCGCTCGCAGCCGCTCGCCGGCGCGCCGAGCGACGCCCCCGCGATCCACAAGACCATCGAGCTGGTCGGGCCGGGCGACATCCGCGGCATCCGGCGCGAGGCGGTTGTGCGCGCGCACCCGCGCGACGGCACGCGCGCGTTCGAGGCGATCTCGCTGGCCTACCTCGACTTCTACGAGGAGGACTTCCCGTGGCGCTACACGCCGGCGCGCGCGGCCAGGGCCGGCGAGCCGGCCGACCGCCGGTTCAAGCTGCGGCCGTGGATCGCGCTGTGGGTGCTCGCCGACGACGAGTTCACGCGCGCGGTGCCGCGCCCCGACCTCCCGTCGTCGATCGCGCTGGTCGCCGCCAAGGCCAACGCGGCGCTGCCGCTGCACACCGAGACCTGGGCCTGGGCGCACGCCCAGCTCAGCAAGCAGGTCAGCGACGCGAGCACCGTCGACGCCGAGCTCCGCGCAGATCCCGATCACGCGATCGCGCGCCTCGTGTGCCCGCGGCGGCTCACGCCGGAGACCAGCTACCACGCGTTCCTGGTCCCCGCCTTCGAGACCGGGCGGCTCGCCGGGCTCGGCGAGGATCCGTCGGCGATCCACGCGCAGGCGCCGTCGTGGCGCGCCGGCGCGATGCCGCACTCGACGGCGCGCCCGCTCGAGTACCCGATCTACTACGAGTGGTCGTTTCGCACCGCGGCCAACGCCGACTTCGAGAGCCTGGTCCGCGCGCTCAAGCCCGGGCCGGTCGGGCCGGAGTTCGGCAAGCGCGACGTCGACACCAGCGCGCCGGGCTACGGCATGGACGGCGTCGGGCCCCAGACGATGGCGGTCGAGGGCGCGCTGCGCCCGCCGTCGTTCCAGCGCGCGCCGTACCCCGCCACGCCGGGCAGCGCGTTCGCCGATCGGCTCGAGAGCCTGCTCGACATCGCCGAGAACCTCGAGGGCGGCCACCCGATCACGGTCGACCACCCGTACCACGTCGCCGGCGCCGCCGACGCCTACGGGCCGCACGTCCCCGACGATCCGATCGTCATGCCGCCGGTGTTCGGCAAGTGGCACGCCGGCGTCAACCGGCTGTTCGATGCGCGCAGCGATGCCGACCTCGCGTGGCTGCGCGAGCTCGACCTCGACCCGCGCAACCGCGCCGCCGCCGGGCTCGGCGTCGAGGTGATCCAGAAGCGCCAGGACGAGCTGGTCGAGCGCGCCTGGCAGCAGGTCGGCGACGTCGAGCGCGCCAACCGCCGGCTGCGCCACGCCGAGCTCGCCGCCGCCGCGAGCGAGGCGGTGTACGACAAGCACTTCGCGCGCACCGACTCCGATCGCGTGCTCCGGCTGACCGCGGCGACCCACCGGCGCGTGCTGGCGCCGAGCAGCGCGGCGACCATGCACGCCGAGGTCAAGGCCAGCCAGGTCCCGATCGCCGCCCAGGTCGGCGCGTTCAAGCGCGTGACCCGCCCGCAGCAGAAGACGATCCGCCGGCTCGCAGGGTCGGGCAGCATCGAGGGCTTCCACAAGGACCTGGTCGCCCACTTCAACCTCGCCGCGCAGCCGGTCACCGCCGCGCCGCCACGGCCCGCGCCCGACGCCGCGCTCGGCTTCCAGGCGGTCTCGGCGGCGGTCGGTGGCGCGATCACCGACTTCCAGACCGACGGCAGCAAGCCGCGCTACTTCTTCATCGAGGTGCTGGTCGCCGACCTCGGCGCGCGGCTCGGCGCGACTCCGCCGCAGAACCTGGCGGCGCTGAGCCTGGTCGTGTTCCGCGCCGCGCTGCACACCCGGCTCGACGCGCGCAACCCGCCGGTCGAGCCCGCGAAGAAGATCATCATCGGCCAGCTGATCGACGCGGTCGCCGGGCTGGTCCAGGTCGACGCCGCGAACGTCACGGTGCAGATCGCGCCGCTGCGGTTCGACAGCGAGTTCGGCACCGACATCGCCGGCAAGAGCTATCGCGGCGTCACCGTCGTGCCGTCGGGGCCGCCGCGCGCCGGCGAGATCTCGATGATGACCGCGGCCGGCGACCTCCAGGGCTTCCAGAGCGATCTGTCGGCGCTCAACAGCAACGTGCTCCAGGCCCGCACCGATCCGACGCCGCCGTCGCCGCTCGCCGGGCTGAGCCTGCTGGCCAGCCACGCGCTCGGCGCGCTGCATCCCCGCACCGCGCTGACCGATCGCGTGGCGTCCGCGCTCGGCGGCCTGCCGGTCCCGCCGCCCGCCGAGCCACGCCGGCTCGCGCCGGTGATGGCGTACCCCACGTTCGACGACGCGATGTTCGAGGACCTGCGCGCGCGCTCGGCCGATTTCATCATCCCCAACTACGCCGACCTGCCGGTCAACACGATCACGCTGCTCGAGGACAACCAGCGGTTCATTGAGGCGTTCATGGCCGGGCTCAACCACGAGCTCGCGCGCGAGCTGCTGTGGCGCGAGTACCCGACCGACCAGCGCGGAACCTACTTCCGCATGTTCTGGGATACCCGCGACGCGGCGGGCGGCGCCACGCCCGACATCAAGCCGATGGATCAGTGGGCCGGCGCGCTCGGCGGCCAGGCCGAGCGCCCGGGCGGCCACCTCGTGCTGGTGATCCGCGGCGAGCTGCTGCGCAAGTATCCGAGCACCGTGGTCTACGCGCAGCGCGCCGCGTTCACCAGCGGCAACCCCGCGCTGCCGCGTGTGCTCGCCGACGAGACCGTCGCCGGCAACATCCGCATGCCGATCTTCCGCGGCGACCTCGAGCCCGACATCTCGATCTTCGGGTTCCTGATCGGCGAGGAGGAGGCGCGCGGCCACCCGAGCCATCCCGGCGATCCGGCGCCGCCCGATCCGGGGTGGTTCTTCGTGCTCAAGGAGCGGCCCGGCGAGCCGAGCTTCGGGCTCGACGATCCGGCCGAGGGCACGCCGCCGCTGGTCAGCTGGAACGACGTCCACTGGGGCCACCTGAGCTTCCCGGCGCAATCGCCCTCGGCGATCGCGGTCGCCGCCAATCACCTCGTGCTGACCGGGACCGGCGGGCCGGACCTGCCGATCGACGGCGTGTGGGGCAAGACCTCGGCCGACATGGCGTACATCCTGCTGCAGAACCCGGTGCTCTACGCGCGCCACGCCCGGGAGCTCCTGCCGTGATCACCGGCCCGATCGTCGCCGATGACCTCGGCCCCGGCACCGACAACCCGGCGCGGATCGCGGCGCTGCGCCAGCGGCTGATCAACGCGCACCCCGATGCGTTCCCGTTCCTGCTCCTGCCGGTGCGGCTCGAGACCCGGTTCATGCGGGTCGATCGGCCGGTCGCGGTCGCGCCGCCGTCGTCGCTGGCCCAGATCGTCGAGTTGCGCGCGCAGCTCGACGCGATCGCCGGGCGCGACCTCGCGACCGATCTCAGCGCCGGCAAGCGCGCGACCGTCAAGGGCGTCGAGCGCGCGCACACGGCGTTCCTCGACGGCGCCACCGCGGCGGTCGAAGCCGCGCGCATGCCAGTCCTGGCGAGCCTGCGCAGCACGGGTGGCGTCGCCGACGATCCGGCCGCGCTGCGCGCCGCGGCGACCGCGCTGGGCGCCAGCTACGCGGCGGCGCAGGCCAGCGTGGCGCGGCTGCGCTCGCCGCACCAGCGCGCGGCGTACGCGGCGGCGCTGACCGCACTGCACGACCAGGTGATCGCGCCGATCCAGAGCGAGGTCGCGTCGGCGGCGGCGCCCAAGCTCGAGCTCGTCGGATCGCTGCGCTCGATCGCGGCCGGCGACGCGGGCGCGATGATCGCCGGCGTCCAGCGCACGCTGTCCGCGCTCGGTCCGCGGCCGGGGCCGGGCGACGTGGTGCGCACCGGCGAAGCGCTCGCCGCGCAGCTCGCCGCGCTGCGCGACGGCGTGCACGGCCTGATCCGCGGCACGCGCGCCGAGCTCGACGGCCTGCACGCCGCTTGGCGGTCGCTGGCGAGCGCGCTCGCGAAGTTCACAAAGCTGGCCGGCTCGCTGGCGGGGCGCGACGCGGCCAGGAGCGCCGCGCTGACCGGCGCGATCGCCGACCTGGCGTCGCTCGCCGGCGGCTCGATCCGCAACTTCGAGCTGCTCAGCAACCTCCGGCTCGATCGCAGCGCGCGGGCGGCCAGCGAGGTCGACGCGCGGATGGCAGCGCTCGCCGCGCTGCTCGCGACCCCGGTGGCGCCGGTCAGCGGGCGCGCCGCGCAGGCGGTCGCGATCCTCGGGCAGGCCGGCGCGCTGGCGTCGCGCACCGAGGCCGTGCTGCGCGACGTCGTGATCGTGCCGCGCGCCCGCTACGCCGCGGCGGTGGAGCGCTACCGCGGCGCGGCGGCGGCGCTCGCGCCCTGGCGCGCCCGGGTCGCCGACGTCGCGGCGCGCGGCGATCTCGCGGCCCAGGTCGCGCTGCGCGATGGCGATGCCGCGTTCGCCGCGCTCGAGCGCGCGACGCTGTCGCAGCGCACCGACGCGTGGGACGCCTACGCGGCGCCGGTCGACGTGGTGCGCCGCAAGCTGTTCGCGCTCGACACCACCACCGTGATGGCGACGGTCGACGAGCTGTGGGTCCGGATCTTCCCCGATGACATCGCGGTGCAGACCCACGAGCCGGGGCTGACCGACGACGAGCTGCGTGACGGCGCGGCGTTCTGGGCCGAGACCCAGGCGGCGGCCGGCGACCAGGCGCTCCAGCGCGGCGCGTGGCGCGCCCTGGTCCAGCGCTATGGCTCGCCGCGCGCGGCGTGGATCGCCCGCACGCTCGAGCCGACCGCGCCGCCCGGCCCGGTCGATTCGCTCGTCGCGCCTGCGAGCTTCGCGCCCGGGATGCGCGCGGTCCGCGCCGTCGAGACCCTGCGCCGCCGCATCGTCGATCGCGGCAACCGGCGCGCGGTCGACCGCCCGGGCAGCACCGGGATGCGCAAGATCCTCGCCGCCGCCGCCGCCGCGGTCGCCGCCGCCCGCGAGGCCCGCGAGCTGTCGCCCGCCCAGCGCCGCCAGCTCGCCGATCTGCTGTCGGCGATCCGCGGCCACGTCGATGGCCTCGCGGGGCGGTCCGCGCGGTTCTCCGCGAGCCGCCCGGCGTTCGCCGCGCGCGACGGCCGCGGCGACGAGCTCGCCACCCTGCGCGACCGGCTCGGCGAGCTCGATCGCCTCGCCCAGGCGGCGGCGATCCGCGACCCGCATCGCGCGCCGGCGCGCGCCGCCGCCGCCGCCGTGCCCGGGCCGCCGCCCCCGCCCCCGGTACCGACCCGGGTGGCGTCGTGGACCCAGGCACCGCACTGCCCGGCGCTGCCCAACCGCTTCGTCGTGCTCGCGGTGCGCGGGGGCCACGTCGTACACACCGTCGCGGGCGGCCCGGTCGGCGACGTCCGCGTCGGCCTGGATCCCCGGCCCGACGCGCCCGACGAGCTGTTCGCGCTCGACGACGACGGCAACCTTGTGGTCGGCGATTCGATCCGCTGGCTGGTCGACTTCGACGAGGCCGTCGCCCAGGGCATGGCCGTGCGCGTGCCGATCACGACCGTGGAGGCCGACTCGGGGTTCGACGAGCTGCTCGTGCTCGGCATCCGCGAGGACTCCGCCGCCGACGCGCTCGCGCTGGTCCGCGGCGTGATCGACAACCACCACTACACCACCGGGATGGCGTTCCTGCCGATCGGCTCGCCGACCAACAACACCGAGGCTCAGCTCGCCGCGCACCGCTCCGACGACGATCCCGACCATAGCTTCGATCGCGAGCGCGGCGCGCCGCTGTTCACCAGCAGCCCCGCGACGCCGCTCGACGCCGCCGATGGCCTCCGGTTCGCCCGCGCGCTCGGCCTCGACCCCGCCACCGTCGCGCACATCGACCAGGCGGGCGGGCGCGACGCCGGCGACGCGCGGATCATGAACGAGGCGCTGTGGCCGGCGACGATCGGCTCATACCTCGAGGAGTTCCTCGGCTCGCTGGTCGCGCCCGACACCTCGCGCCGGCTGCGCGCGTTCTTCCGCGACAACGTCTCCGCGCGCGGCTGGGTCCCCGCGTTCCGGGTCGGCCACCAGCCCTACGGCGTGCTCACCACGACCGCGTTCGCGAGCTTCGTCCCCGACGGTGGCGACGCGCTGCCGCCGCTGCCGGTCATCGGGCCGGCCGGGCTGTCCGAGGCCGACCGCCAGCACCGCTTCGACATCCTCTTGCGCGATCTGCTCGCCGCGATCGCCGACGACTGGTCGCGGATCCGCGCCGCCAAGGTCAAGCACGTGCACAGCCCGGGAGTCACCGATCCGCAGCGCCACTTCATGGACATTCTCGGCCTGTCGCCGGTGTCGGTCGGCGCCGAGTACCGCTTCGCGCTCAACGTCGGCGCGCGCCACCCGGTCGCGTCGGGTCCGCAGCTGGTGTTCGGCTACTCCGACCTCGGCCCGCTCGGGCTGTTCGAGCGCTTCGACGGCTTCCTGCGCCGCGCCTACGGGCTGCCCGCCGGCCCGCTGCTCGACCACGGCCTGGTGACCGCGCCGCTGCGCGCGTTCTTCGAGCTGCTCACCGACGAGCGCGCCTACAGCGTGCGCGTCCTCGATCGCGCGCGCTCGGTGCACGGCGCGGTGTCGGGGCCGACCGGCGCGTCGTACGCCGCGGGCCTGCTCGCGCGCTCGCTCGCCGGCCTGGTGTCCGACGCGCGCCACCGGGTGGGCGCCTCGCACGCGCTGCTGTTCATGCTGCTGCGCCACGCGCTGGTCACCCAGGCGCTGAACTCGACGCTAAACATCCTCGAGATCGAGGGCATCCTGACGGCAGACGCTCGCCGGCGCTCGGGCTCGAGCGATACCTTCCTGGTCCGCAACCTGGCGGGCGACGCGTTCGCCTCCAAGTGGAGCTACGTGTTCGACAAGCTCGCCGATCTCGACGGCCGGCTCGGGCCGCCGTTCCCCAAGGGGCCGGGCACGCTGTTCAGCTACCTGACCGCCGGCGCACGCACGATGGCCGACTACGTGGCCAACCGCGGCACCAACGCGGTGTGGAACGGCTTCGCCGGCAGCAGCCGCCACGCCGCCGAGCGCACCCAGCTCGCCGATCACGCCGATCGCGTCGCGCGGGTCGGCCAGATCGCCGCGCTCCGGATCGACGCGCTGGTCCGCGAGCACCTCGACCTGTGCAGCCACCGGCTCGACGCCTGGCGGCTCGGCCTCGCGGTGCGCCGCCTCGGCAACATGCGCGCGGCGGCCCCGACCGGCGTGTTCCTCGGTGCGTACGGCTGGCTCGAGAACCTCCGGCCCAAGCCCGACTTCCCGCTCGCCGAGGGCGTGCCGCCGGCGCTGCACCGCGACGGCGAACCGCCGGTGCTCGCCGATCCGAGCAACGAGGGCTTCATCCACACACCGTCGGTCAGCCACGCCGTGACCGCCGCGATCCTGCGCAGCGCGTACTTGAGCGAGACCAGCCAGCCCGATCTCGAGGACGCGATGGCGGTCAACCTGTCGTCGCGCCGGGTCCGCATGGCGCTCGAGCTACTCGATGGCGTGCAGGCCGGCAACGACCTCGGCGCGCTGCTCGGCTACCGCTTGGAGCGCGAGCTCCACGAGGCCTACGCGACCGAAGGCGTGTCGTTCGACGCGGTGATCTTCGCGCTGCGTAGCCAGTACCCCGGCGTCGCCGGCGTCGACCCCGCGACCTCGACTCCCGAGACCGCGCGCCGGCTGGTGGTCGACGGGCTCACGCTGATCAACGCGGTGCGCGACTGGGTCGCGAGCCAGGTGGCGCTCGCCGCGCGCCGCGATCGCACGCTGTTCGAGGTGCTGTCGGCGGCCGCGACCCAGACCCTGCCGCTGCCGCCCGGCGCGCTCGACGCCCAGCACCGCGCCGGCGTGTTCCGCGCGCTCGACAGCTTGGCCGACGCGGTCGATGCGCTCGGCGATCTCGCGCTGTCCGAGGCCGTGTTCCAGGTCGTGCGCGGCAACTTCCCGCGCGCGGCGGCGGTCGCGGCGGCGCTCGCCGAGGGCCGGCCGGTGCCGCGCCCGCAGATCGCGCGGACCCCGCGCAGCGGCACCACGGTGGTGCATCGCGTGCTGTTACCGCTGCCCCGGTTCGACGGCCACGCGCTGTCGTCGCTCGAGGTCGCCGACGCCGGTGCGCTCGCCGCCGCGCGCGGGGCCGCGCTGCCGGCCGGCTGGTCAACGCCGATGGTGATGACCTCGCGCGCCAACGCCGAGCCCGGCCTCAACGCCTGGCTCGGCCAGCTTCTCGGCGATCCCGCGCACATCGTGTGCAGGTTCGAGGACCCCGCCACCGGCGCCGGCGTCCACGAGGTCTCGGCGCGCGAGCTCGGGCTCCAGCCGCTCGATCTGCTCGCCATGCTCGGCGCCGGCCTCGAGGAGGGCGCCGCCGAGCTCGCGGCGCGGATCACCTACCACGGCCTGCCCGCCGACCTCGATCTCGCCGCCGAGCTCGCCGCCGGGCCGCGCCCGCAGGTCGTGGTCCGGCTCGACGAGCGCGGCGCGGCGTGGACCGTCGCCGACCGCAGCTTCGCCGAGATCGAGCCGCTGCTGGTCGACGTCCGCGCGATGCTCGCCCGCGCCCGCGCCGCCGTGCGCGAGGACGCGGTGTTCGACGAGACCGTCGCCGCGCCGGCGCCCAGCGCGCCGACCTGGAACACCGGCGAGCTGTCCGCGCGGGTCGCCGAGGCGGTGGCCCGGCTGCGCAAGCTCGCGCTCGACCTCATGGCCGTGCTCGCCGGCGGCCCGCCGGCCGACGACATCGACGCGATCGACGCCGCGGCGTGGGCCCGCGCGCACACCGCCGTGTTCGACGACCCCGCGGTGCTGCTCCGGACCCGCGAGCTCGGCAGGCTCGCGCTCGGCGCGGCCGACTTCGGCGTCACCATGGCGCTGCCGCCGATCCGGTTCGAGACCGTCGACGGCGCCGCGGCCAGCCTGCGTGCCGCCGTGGTCAACGCGTTCGTCCAGCTGGTCGGCCGGCTGCACGCCGCCACCACGGCGATCGCCGCGGGTGATCTCGTCGAGGCCAGCCGCGCACTGCTGGGCAAGGCGTTCGTGATCGCGCCGGCGTTCGCGCTGCCCGACGCCGCCACGATCCGCGCCCAGCTCGCGGCCCCCGACCTGCTGCGCGCCGGCGATACCTTCGCGATCGACGGCTGGCTGTCGGGCGTCGCGGCCGTGCGCGAGCCGATCGCGGCGCTGCGCCGGGCGTGGACGCTCGGCGAGGCGTTCGGCGCCGCGCCGCCGACGCCGCGGCCGGCCCAGCTGCCCGCGCAGCCCGGCGATGCCTGGCTCGGCCTGCCGTTCCCCGCCGGCTACCAGCCGACCGGCGACAAGCTGTCGCTGGTCGTCGTGCGCGGTGACGCGTGGACCGCCGACGCCGAGGTCTCGGCGATCCTGGTCGACCAGTGGACCGAGACCATCCCCAACCGCAGCGAGACCACCGGCATCGCGTTCCACTACGACAGCCCCGACGCGATGCCGCCGCAGTCGCTGCTGCTCGTCGTGCCGCCGGCCGTGCGCGGCACCTGGCGGTGGGACGACCTGGTGCTCGCGCTGCACGACACGCTCGAGCTTGCCCGCAGCCGCGCGGTCGAGCCCGAGCACCTCGCCGGCGAGATCTACGCGCAGCTCCTGCCGGCGATCACGGGCGAGCTGGTCCCCGATCACCTGACGTCCGAGGCTGAGGTCACCGGGAGCCGGGTGATCCTCGATTTCGGTCTGAACAACGCGCTGTGAGGAGACGCGATGCCGTTCAGCCTTGCCTGTGAACCGCTGCGAGTGTGGAGCCGGCTCGAGCCGCGCGCGCGGCAGACCGACTTCAGCCGCAACCTCGCCGCCGAGGTCTACGACCCCCTGTGGATGCTCGCCCGCCAGTGGCAGTTCGGCGAGTTCGCCGGCGAGGACACCGGCTCGCCGATCACCGCCAAGCTCGCGCTGCGCAGCGCCAGGCTCGACGGGTTCCGCGCCGGCGGCGCCGGCTTCGCGCGCTACGACGACACCATCCCGCTCGAGGCCCGCGTCGAGCGCCAGCCGCTCGCGATCGACATCGAGACGCGCGGCCGACTCGGCGCGCAGTGGCGCAAGATCCTCGACGCCGCCGGCGCCGCGTTCAACACCGGCGGTGGCACGCCGGCCTACGACCCCGCGGCGGCGCACGCGCGCGACCTCGCGCAGTTCCCGATCGCGGTCCCCGATCTCTCCGGGGCGTCGATCGAGGCGCAGTCCGCGCGCGCCCGCGCCGCCAGCAACCCGCGCGCCGCGCGCTACCTCCAGGCGCTCGCCGGCCGGGTCGCCGACGGCTCCGCGCTGCTCGCCGCGCTCCCCGCCGGCCCGCTGAGCTGGCCCGCGTTGCCCGCGAGCGTCACTACCGGCGTTCAGGTCGCGCACCGCGGCCTCGTGCTCGGCGCGCTCGAGCAGTTCCGGACCTGGGCCGGCGCGGTGGTGCAGGCGCCGGTCGCCGAGCCGACCTGGAACCCGTCGCAGCTCGCCTACCAGTTCGACTGCCGCGCGCCGCGCCCCGGCGGCCAGGAGCTCGTGCTGCGCGCCGACGCCTACCCCGGCGGCGCGATCGACTGGTACGCGTTCGATCTCGGCGCGACCGCGGCGGCCGGCCCCGACGCCGGCGCGATCACCGAGAAGACGTTCTCGGTGATCCCGACCCGCGCCGAGTTCGCAGGCCAGCCCCACCCGCGGTGGTGGCAGCTCGAGGACAGCGCCGTCGATCTCGGCAACCTGCGCGCCGATACTACCGACCTCGCGCGGGTCATCGTCGCCGAGTTCGCGCTGGTCTACGGCAACAACTGGTTCGTCGTGCCGTGCCGGCAGGACGTCGGCACGCTGGCCGAGGTGCTCGGCGTCGTGGTCAGCGACGTGTTCGGCCAGCGCACGCTGGTGACCTCGGCCAACCGCAGCGACGTGGCGTGGACCCGGTGGGACTTCTTCAGCCTGGGCCGCGCCCGCACCGCCGCCGGCCCGAGCCCGCTCGGCGCGCACCTCCTGATCCCGCCGGCGCTCGACGATTCGCTCGAGGGCGAGCCGCTCGAGGCGGTGAGCTTCATCCGCGACGAGATGACCAACACCGTGTGGGCGGTCGAGGCGCGCATCCCCGACGAGCTCGGCGGCGGCCGCGACGGCGCCGACAGCGCCCGGCGGTTCACCGCGGCGCTCCTCCCGCCGCCGCCCGAGCCCGCCAGCGAAGGCAACCGACCCGGGCTGCGCTACGTTCTGGGCAACACCGTGCCCGAGAACTGGATCCCGTTCGTGCCGGTGCACCAGCCGCTCGACGATCGCGCGATCCGGCTGCAGCGCGCGTCGATGCCGCGGTTCTTCGCCGGCACCGTGCGCCCAGTCCGCCCGCGCACCCAGATCCTGCGCCCCGGCCTGACCGCCGCCGATGCCCAGGTCGCGCCGTACTTCGTGCACGAGGAGGAGGTCCCGCGCGCCGGCGTGCGGATCGAGGCCAGCTTCCAGCGCGCACGCTGGTACGACGGCGCGGTGGTGGCGTGGTACGCGCGGCGCAAGTCGTCGGGCCGCGGCGAGGGCGGCAGCGGCCTGGTGTTCGACGCGCTCGAGGACGCGCCCGAGCCGCGCTCCGGATAACCCACTTGACACGCGGCGACTACGATGTTACGAGTCCTGTAATGGTCCTGGTTTGCGCATAGCGCATCTGCCTTTTAACCAGAGAAGAACGAGAGTTTGGATTCCAGGGCAAGTCGTTCTACTGCAATCTTCGACGGTGCAAATCGTGTCGCCTCGCGACTAGGAAGTGGATGCTTCCGATGGGGAATGTAGATGGGCGGCGTCTATCGTTTTTTCGGGCCATCGTGCTGCGCGGTGATGCGGGAGTGGGTAAGACGGCGGTGCTGCACGCGCTCGCCGACCTGGGCCACCCGGTGCTCGACCTCGAGGCGCTGGCCGGTCATCGCGGCTCGGCGTTCGGTGGTCTCGGCCAGCTCGCACAGCCCGATCCGCGCACGTTCGCGGCGCGCATCGCAGCGGTGCTCGCCGCCGCCGCCGGCGCCACGTTGTTCGCCGAGATCGAGGGCCCGGCGATCGGCCGCCTGGCGGTGCCGCACGATCTGGTTGCCGCGATCGCCGCCGCCGATCACATCGTGCTGCGCGATGCGTTCGAGCGCCGGGTCGCGCGCATCGCCGGCGCGTACAGCGACCTGCCGCGCGCCGATCTGATCGCCGCGGTCGCGCGCATCGAGCCCCGCGCGGGCCGCGCTGCCGCGCGCCTTGCCCAGACCGCGCTGCTCGCCGGCGATCTGCCCGCCGCCGTCGCCGCGATCCTGCCCTACTACGACCGCGCCTACGCCCACCAGCTCGTCGCCTGCCCGGGCACAACGCTCGCCACGATCGAGGTCGGCGATCTCGCGCCGGTCAGGCTCGCCGAGCGCTGCGCCGCTCAGCGATACCCCGCGGCCTGGAGCGCGAACATGGAGGCGTAGCGGCCGGCGAGCGCGAGCAGCTCGTCGTGCGTGTCGTGCTCGACGATCTGGCCGTCCTCGATCACCAGGATGCGGTCTGCGTTGCGCACGCGCCCGGTGCGAGACCAGGATCAGCGTCTTGTCGCGGTACTCGGCCTCGAGGTTGTTGAAGATCTCGAACTCGGCGTCGGAGTCGATCGCGCTGGTCGGCTCGTCATGATCAAGGTCGGCGCCGACACGAGCGTGAGCCACTTCACGATCCGAGCATCATATGTGCTGTGCCACCGCGGTAGGCGCGCCCGCACGCGGCTAGGCACGGCCATGTGAACGCGCGTTCTCGCGTCGCTGGTCGTAGACGGGGCGTGGCTACTTCAAGAGCCGCATCGCGGCGCGGACACCGGCTTCGAGGACGGCATCGGACTCGGCGCGGTCTGGCGTCGCGCGAGCGATCTGCAGCGTTCCGCTGAGGAGCCCCATGAAGGCCGCAGCGTCGGCGCGACCGGCTTTCTTCCGGTTTCGAGACAACAGCGAGGCTGCAAGCGCATCGAGGGTGCGCGCATTGTGGGTCGAGAACGTCTGTCGCGTCGCTCGCGGGTGCCGCGCCACCTCTGACGCCAACGCTGCGACCACGCATCCGGTCCCCGGCTCGTCCCGATGTTCGGGGTTCAGATACCCGCGAATCAGAACCTCGTCGGTGTTGTTCTGGAGCAGTTGCTCGATCCCCTCGTGGCGAGCGTCCAGCGAACGCAGGAGGGCTTCACGCACCAGCGCCTCCTTCGACTTGAAATGCGTGTAGAACGTGCCGATCGTCAGGCCGGCCTCGCTCATGATCTTTGCGAGGCCGACTGCAGCGATGCCGTCCTCCCGGAACAGGCGCGATGCGACCTCCAAGATCCGATCGCGGGTCTTTTCGTTGTGTTCGGGCGCGTATCGCATCGGTACCTCGTGGAGCTCGCGACGTTACTTCATCTGGATCACTACCTTGCCCTTCGCCCGGCCGGTTTCGACGTAGGCGAGCGCTTCGTTCGTTGAATCGACGCGGCCTCCACCATCGAGAGCCGTTTTGGCTTGGGGGCCAGGTCCTCCGCCCGAACAGCGATGAGCTCCGCGAACGTGCCGATCCGGAGATCCGCTGGTCGTGCATAGACCTCGTCTCCGGGTTTGAACTGCTTCACGCGCGCGCCCACACGAACCACGACACCGGCCACGTCGTGGCCCAACACGACCGGTGGTCGGTACGGCAGGATCAGCTTGAACTCGCCGTTGCGAACCTTCGCGTCGAGGAGGTTCACGCCGGCAGCGTGAACCTCGACGAGCACGTCGTCTTCCCGGACGTCCGGGTCTGCCATCTCACCGTGCCGCAGCGCGACCTTGCGCCCGTACTTCTCGAGAATGAATGCTTTCATACGCGCGGCCTCAGCTGGCGAGAAACCCCAGCGCCTCTGCGACGAACTCGTCGTGAAACTGAAAGATACCGCCGTGGCCAGCGTCGGGAAAGATGACCAGCTTGGCATGCGGGATGCGGATGGAGAGGTTGGGAGTCTCGATGTAGCGCGCCGCTGATCCGATGTCGTTCATGGAGCTCTCCTGTGCGAGTCGCGTTGCTCGGCCCGCCGGCGTTCATGGGAATGTCGCTGGTATGTCAAACCGCACTCCTGCTCGTGAAGCGGAAGCAGGTAGCGCGTGGCGCGACGCTTGCGATCGCGTTGGTCAATCGCTGGTCGGGATCGGGGAGTCGACGTGGTCGAGTGCGGAGCTACCAGGGCAGCGAATCACCGGTGTGGAAGAATCCGCCGGATGGGCCATCGACGCCCAGCGTCGCGAGCCGCACGCTGGTCTTCGCGCTGTCGGCGATCTCCATCGGCGCGGCCGGGCCGCCGAGCGGCGTCTTGACCCAGCCGGGATGCGCCGAATTCACCTTGATCGGCGTGTCGCGAAGCGCGTCGGCGAGGTGGATGGTGAACGCATTGAGCGCGGTCTTCGAGGCGTTGTACGCGAATGCCTTGGTCGCCGCGATCGGCGAGTCCGGTGCTGCGTGCAGCGTAAGCGAGCCGAGGACGCTCGATAAGTTGACGATGCGCCCCGCGTCCGACTTCCGGACGAGCGGGACCAGCGTCTGGGTCAGGCGCACGAGGGCGAAGAAGTTGATCTCGAACGTGTCGCGCAGCGTGGCCTCCGGCAGGGTGACGGCGTCGTTGCCCATCAACGGTTCCTGAAGGGCGCCGGCGTTGTTGACGAGGATGTCGAGCTTGCCGAAGCGACGCTCGAGATACGCGAAGGCCGTCTGATCGGTTTCGGGCTTCGCAGTGTCGTAGTGGATGGCCTCGGCCGCGATGCCCTCAGCGCGGAGTGTCCGGAGGGCGGACGTATTCTCGGGATCGCGCACGCCGAGGATGACCTCGATGCCGAGCTGCCCGAGCTCCCGCGCGGTCTGCAGACCGATGCCGCGATTGCCGCCGGTGATGAATGCGATCCTGCTCTTCTGTGTCGACATATGCGTCTCCTTTTCGATCCTGCTGTACTGAGATTCCGTATCGAACGTCAGAGGGTCTGGTTGACCACGCCGAGTCCCGCGACGAGCAGCACCAGCACCAGCACCAGCGCCAGCAACGAGGCGAGCGCCCGCTCGGGATTCCTGCCGGTGACGAGTGCAAGGGGGTATTTGACGTCCATGGAGCTCCTTCTGACGGCCGTACCGCTGCCGGGCTGAGGCACCCGTGCTGCGGTAGGTGCGACCACCTTCAGTGGATGGAAGTATGATTATACTGCAAACAGAAAATGGCAAGGGGCACCGGTAGCCTTCCGTCCTACGTCGCGAGCCGGATGGCGGCACGGACGCCAGCCTCGAGGATGGCGTCGGACTCGGCGCGGTCCGGAGCCGTGCGAGCAAGTTGCAGCGTCCCGGCGAGCAAGATCCGCTCGGGTGTCGCATCTTGATGCTCGGGCGCGTATCGCATCGATGCACTTGCGCGTAGCCGCGATGCCAGTATAATCGTACTGGAACGATCGGCAGCCCGAGGGGAGCCATCGGACTGGCTAACCGCAGCAGCGCCTAACACGGCACGGCGCCATCGTCCAATGTTGCCGCAAGTTCCTCGGAGGACAACGACATGAGTAGCTACGCACCCGCCAACATTGGCACGCGCGCGTTGGTAACCGGCGCGTCCAGCGGTATCGGAGCGGCGATCGCGCACGAGCTCGCGGCGCTCGGCGTCGATCTCGTGCTGACGGCGCGGCGCCGCGACGCACTCGCCGCGGTCGCCGCGACGTGCGCGGGCGTGAAGGTCGAGAGCATCACTGCGGATCTCGGCAAGCCCGGCGCCGCACACGCGCTGTGGGACGCAGCGATCGCCGGCGGGCCGATCGACATCCTCATCAACAATGCCGGGTTCGGCTACTTCCGTCGGTTCGACGAGGTCGACTGGGCGCGCGACGCGGAGCTCGTCCAGCTCAACGTGACGTCGCTCGTCGAGCTCGCACGGTGCTTCGTCGATGCGCGCAAGTCGAGCACCGGGCGCGCGCACATGTTGAACATCGCGTCGACCGGCGCGTACCAGTCGGTGGCGAACATGGCGCTGTACGCCGCGTCGAAGGCGTTTGTCCGCAACTTCAGCGAGGCACTCCACGACGAGCACCGCGGCACGCCGCTGTCGGTGACCTGCGTGTGCCCGGGTGGCACCGAGACCGCGTTCCACGCCGCATCCGGCGGGGGCGACTACTCGTGGATCGCAAACGCATCGATGAAGAGCCCGGAGTTCGTGGCGCACGCCGCGATCCGCGCAATGCAGCGCGGCAAGCGGACGGTCGTGCCCGGTTTCTTCAACAAGCTGTCGTGCTTCGGCGTGCGCTTCATGACGCGGCGGTTCGCGTCACGGGTGGCGGCGGGCGTGCTGGGCAAGCCGCGGCTCGCGCTCCCCGCGCGCGCCGCGACATGAGCGATAAAGCACCGTGGGCTGAACGCTACGGCGCGCGCCGCCCGATCGCGCGCTGGCGATTGCGGACGCACAATCATACGTACGAGCCGGCGTTTGATCTGGGGTAGCAGCGGCATCTCCTCGCAGCCGGGTGCGTACGGCACTCCACGCGACGATCTCGCGCCTCCCCGCGGCGACCCCTCTGCCGGTGGCTCTCGGCCGCATCTTGCAGCGAGCGCTCGCCAAGACACCCAAAGATCGCCACAGCACCGCGCAGGAGCTGGCAACAATACTGCGCGCGACGCTGATGGCGAGCGAGCGCGAGTTTGCTGCGCTCCTTGGCGCAGCAGTGGGACACTTGCGCTCGAACGGCGAGCGTGGGCTAGCCAATGTGGCGGAAGCGCAAGGGAATCGAACCCTCCAAGCCGCTGCTCGCGCAGAGCTTCATCGGTTTTGAAGACCGAGGCCGGCACCAGTCCGGCACGCGCTTCCGCGGTGAGGGTACCACCGATCTCGACCGCGATGCCAGCCTATCGGCTGGCGCGCACGGTCTTGGTCGCCGGCGCCACTGCCGGCGCTCGCCACGGTGGTCATACCTCCTTCCGGCGCCGCAGGAGAGCAACGAGATCCAGGACCGCGATGGTCAGGTACATGAAGAAGCCATAGACGCAGGGCGGTGCACCAAGCGCGGTGCCAGGCTCACCGACCGGGCTGCATAGCGGTACCGCCGCGGGCACGAACAGCTATCGATAGGCAAGGAATCCTGAGAACGCGAGACCGGCGCTGGCGATGACAAGGACGGCGACCACGAGCTTCTTCATGTTCGCGATCAGCAATGCTGTGAGCCGCACTGAACGCCGAGCGGATCATGCGGCGACTTGGTTTGCACCATCGCAGCAAGCAGGCAGCTGGCTTCGCACAAGCTCGAGCGCACGAGTTGCCTTCGAGAGAACGTCCACGGTGGGCTCGACCTCGAACCGGCGCCGATGTTGCCCCCATGCCACAGCGATCTTCGCGTCGATCACCGCTGCTTCGGCGGCAGTTTCGAGCCGAGTGGGTTGACCTGATTGTCGCCTCCCCACGCCGGTGGCGTCCGCAGATGGATCACCTGCGTCGTAGCGCGTGAGCTCCGCGTCCAGCGTTCCATTCTGGGGCTGCATCGCGAACTCCTTGAACACTCCAGCGAAGCATGAATCGTGCCGATGCCGCCGGGTGCCGGCTTGCGTGGCTCGTCAGGCAATTGCGCAGCACGCGCGGTCCATGACTCGTATCTACGCATGGAATGCGCGAATTGCTTTCCTCGGGTCACGCCGCAATCGCCCCGACGCCGACCGACACTGGCAAGCAACTTGCTCTTGAATGTCGCGCACCCTTCACAAGGAGATAGATCATGGCTGATATCGTGAAGAAGAATGGTGGCGCGCTGGCTGAGTGGAATCCAATCCGCGCGATGCGTGACTTCTTTCGCTGGGATCCGTTCCGCGAGATGGTGCCGTTCGCGGCGATGCCCACGCTCGAGGCAGCTGCGTTCTCGCCGTCGTTCGAGGTCACCGAGAACAAAGAAGCGTACCTGTTCAAGGCCGACGTCCCAGGTATCAAGAAGGAAGATCTCGAAATCACGACCACGGGCAACCGTTTGCAGATCGCGGGCAAGCGCGATCAGGAGAACGAGACCAAGAACGACACGATCTACACCTATGAGCGCCAGTACGGTAGCTTCAGCCGCAGCTTCACGCTCCCCGACGGAGCCGACCTCGAGCACGCCAAGACCGAGCTCAGGGACGGTGTCCTGACCCTCGCCATTCCCAAGAAGCCGGGCGCGCAGTCGAAGAAGATCTCGATCTCGACGGCTGCGAAGTCGTAGCCTCGCGGACGTAAAGCACCCACCGTCTCGTTCAGGACTCCGGAACGTCGGCGGGTTACGTGCTCGCGTGTTCAGCGTTCAGCCAAGCACGACGCGCTCGCCTGGGGCCGGCGCCGAGATGTTCTTGAAGCCGTGATCGGCGAGCCGCGCGGCCAACGCCGTCTGCGCCGGCGGCTCGCCGTGAACCAGGAGGACCTGGCGCAGCGAACCCGCGCGGTCCACCGCCTCTGGAAACGACACCAGGCCGGCCTGGTCGGCGTGGGCGGAGAACCCATCGAGCACCACGACCTCGGCGTGGAGGTGACGACCAGCTCGTCACGGGCCGGCACCCGCTCGATGCGATGTCGGGATGAACCGTCGAAAGCACCTATCGCCCCGGTCATGACAGCCAATCGCCGGTTGCACCGGACGGAGCGCGGGCGCGGACCGTGCTGCGTCCGCGAGCGACGAGCACGGAGCAGCTCGCGCGGCGCACGACCTTCTCGGTGACCGGTCCGAGGAGCATGCGTGCGATTCCAGTGCGACCATGGTCACCCATCGCGACCAGATCGATTGTGCGATCGTCGTCGATGGCCGCCAACACCTGGGCGCCGGGGTGACCGATGCGCATCCGCTGGTCGACCGGGACGCTGACCTTCGCAGCGAGATCGGCCGTCCATCTGTCGAGCAGCGTCGAGACGTGCGCATCCAGGTCGCGATAGGCCTCCGGCGTGTGCAGCTTGCCCGCGTTTCGCACAGGCAGATCGAGCACGTGCAGCAGCGTGACGCCGGTGCTGCCCGGTTGCAGCATCGCCGCGCCGAGGTCCATCGCGGCACGCGACGAACGGGAGAAGTCGACGGAGCACAGGACATGCCGGAATCGCGTGTCCACGGCACCAGGATGAATGGCGAGCACCGAGCACGGCGCGTGACGCACCACCATCTCAGCGACCGACCCGAGCAGCATGCGCGCGAGACCGCTCCGCCCGTGCGTGCCGATCACGATCAGGTCGCACGCGGAGTCGTCGTGCGCGGTGTCGACGATCTGCTGCCACGGGATGCCGGCGAGGAGTGTCGAGGACACGTGCCGCGCACCCTGCTTGGAGGCCGCCGCGGCGGCCGCGTCGAGATCGCGTCGCGCCCGCCCGCTGAGATCCTGTACGAAGGCGGCCGAATGCACGTACTCGCCACCGAGCGCGGTGGGTGGCAAATACCATGCATGAACGAGCAGGAGCTCGGCTCGATGTTCGTTCGCGAGCCGAACGGCGACCTCCATGGCGTGCTGCGCTCCAGGAGAGAAGTCAGTGGGACACAGGATCTTCTCGAGCGCCATACAGCACGGCGTTGCAAAGCAGCGGCCGACCGGTCGCCCTGACGGGCGGTATGACTGTTGCTTGAGGGCAACACATGAAGCGCGCACGCTGGGTGATACTCTCGCTACTCGCGGCCTGCGAAGCGCCGTCGCCGTCGCCCTCGCCGTCGCCGCCATCGCCCTCGCTGCCGTGGATCCGTGGCCTATCCGCCGCCAACGTCCGGGATACTCCGACGTCGCAGGCCGCGCAGCGGATCGCGAACCTGCTCGACACCTCGACGCAGGACGACTACGGCGCCCTCGAGCTTCAATCGGATCTTACAGGCGACTCGCGCGCCGAGACCATCCTGGCATCTTATCGCCTGGGCATCGTGGTCAGCGATGCGCAGGGACACGTGCTGACGCGCGCGCCGGGCTTCGATGCCGAGGGTTCCGCCGACGAGTTGCTCGCGATCGCGAGCGGTGACGCGCAGATCGGCGCCCCCGTGGTGGTCGCAGCCGTCCAGACCGGAGGCCACCGCGAGACCACGATCTCGCTGGCGGTCTACAGCATGGTCGGCGGTGGTGCGCTCCGTCTGGCGTTCTTCGCACCGATCGAGATCCGTGACGGCGACCGCACCGCGGCCGGCTCGCTGACGTTCGTGGGGGCAGGGCTGCTCTATCGCGCACCGGATGCGCGATTCACGGCGCCATGGACGTACGATGCACGGCGTGGCTGTTACCGCGAGTCGGACCCAGCTCCGACGAACGTCGTACCTGGCCACGAGTGAAACGCCGATGAGCGGACGAGATCTTCGCAGGTGCGACGGGTGGTTCGCGTTCGCCGCTCATCGCTGCACCCGCGACTCGATCGCGACACCATCGGCGATGCGATCGCCAGGATTCAGGATCACGATCGCGCCGACCGCGATGCCGGCCGCGATCTTGCGATCTGTGCCGGTGCGCTGTCAGCGCACCAACAGGGTGACTGCGCTTGAAGGTCGCGCGCGACTATTTCGCTGCCGCCGTATACTTGAAAGCGATGATCGAGCCTGGGTTGTCCAGCTTGAATGCGGCATTGCCAGCGCTCGTCGTGCCGAGATGAACGGGATCAGTCGCGACATACAGCGTGCGACCGTCCGCGCTCACGACGATCTCGCGATAGCGATTCAGCGTGCGCAGGATCGGCTGCGCATCGCCGACCGGCACGCTGTCGGTCGGGTCGAGCTGCACGCGGTACACAAGGCCGCGCTTCAGACTCGTGATGAGCAAAGAATGCGCCCAGCCAGGCACTCCCGACTTGCCGCCCTTGTAGTACGCGATAGACGACGGCGCAATCGTCGGCCAGCAGATGAAATACAAGTCCTTGTCCTTGCAGACCGGGTTCGCGTAGTCGTAGTCGTTGCCAACCGTGAAGAACGTCTTCAGCGGCTCGACGAAGTCCGGATCGGACCAGCTCGACTCTTTGGACACTGGCACGCCGGCCGGCACTTGCAGGCCGTTGTGGCTCGGGTCCTTCACGCCTGCGCAGCCGCCCTGGGCGGCGGAATAGTTCGCGTAGCTATAGCCGGCGTCGTCCTTGCGTCCGGAGACGTTGGGCCACCCGTAGTTGCGGCCGGGTAGGATCAGGTTCAACTCATCGTCGGCGTTCGGCCCGTGGTCGGTGCCGAACAGCTTGCCGTCCGGGCTGAACACCATGCCCTGGGTATTGCGAATGCCCCATGCATAGATGTGACTGCGCACCCCGTGAATAGACGCGTTGTCGGCCGGGATGCTGCCGTCGACATTGAGCCGCAATATCTTGCCCTTGTAGTGCTGCCAGTCGCCGACCTTGACCTCGTTGGCCGTGGGCAAGATCTGCGCCTCGTTGGCACGGCAAAGGTACTCGATCTGGTTCGCGCCTTGGTCACCGATCGAGTAGTAGAGCTTGCCGTCCGGACCGAACAGCAGACGCGCCGATTGATGATCGTGTGCCGATGGCAGACCTTTGAGGATGTCCAGCGGCGCCACCAACCTACCGGCCTTCGCGTCGTAGCTATAGCGGCGGATCGCGGTACGGTTCGGAAACTCGCCGCCTTCACCGCTCGCGTACGTGAGCGACACGTAGACGTAGTCGCGGCCCTTGCCCTTGAGCAGGTCGGGATGTAGCGCTATGCCGAGCAGACCGTCCTGCTTGTCGTCGCCGGTGGCGTCCTTGCTGTGCACGGCGTCGGTCACTTCGGCGAGCACGGCGAGCTTCCCGGTGGCAGGGTCGACGCGCACGATGCGCCGCCCGCTCAACTCGGTGAGCCAGAGTTGGCCATCGGGCCCGAGCACCATATTGTGCGGGTGCGCCAGGCCGCTGGCGATCACCTTCATTTCGAATGGCTCAGCCATCGGCGTGACAGGCGCGCCAGGGATCGGGGGCGTGTCGGCCCGGACCGCCACCGGTGCACTGGCAAGTGCCATGGAAAGAATCACTGCAAGACGTTGAGACATGAATGGGGATCCGGAATCCTGCGCGGTCTTGGCCGTACTCATCGTGCGATTGTGTAGCGGCCACCGCGATCGTACCAGGCCGGCGTTCTGCAAGGAGTGTGCGCCCGGCCGTACAGTCAGCGGAAGCGATGGTTCGTCGACGTCGTGAAGCGGGTTCTGGCTGCGCCGCGAGCGTGGGCTACCTCGCATAGGAATCTACCTGCTACGCTTGCAGGCGCTGATCGCTGACTGCGTGCGCGAGCTCGGTGACGATCGCCTTGACCAGGCGCTCGGTGATTCGGTCCTGTTGCCAGAGCGCAATGATCTCGGCTTCGAACGAGCGCCGCATCGGCCTGGTGTGGAGCGGTATCGGAGATCACGAATAGACAGAACGGTCGCCGAACGCGCGTGGGCGACAGGATCGTCAGCTTCGGGTCGGGTCGGTCACGCGGCCCATGAACAGGATGCTGCCGGTGACGTGGTCGAAGATGAAGAACGCGAACGGGCGATCGGCGATGAACGGGGCGGGCGTCGAGGTCGTGCCGATGCCCACGCCGGTGGCCGCGGCGGCTTCGGCGCCGTCCTCATCGACCTTGATCACCGCCTTGTGGATGATGCTCTCGACGAACAGGTCACGCGCGCCGTCGATGCCGGAGAAGTCTGCAAGGTCCGGATCGAACGCGCTGGTTACACCGAGGCTCTCGAGTACGGCGCGCGCATCCACCGAGCTTTCGAGCTCGAGCTTCGGCAGCGCGACCTGGCGCTCCTCGGTCACCTGAGCGAGCGCGATCCATTGCGCGATCGCGTCGCTCGTGAGCTGCGCCTCGATCGCCGGCAGGCCGTCCGCGGCATCCGGTAGCACAACGACCAGCGAGAGGTCGTCGCCGTGGAACGGCAGGATACCGAGGGTGCCGCCCGGGATCGCAGCCGTCGCGAGCGCATCGGACTTTTGCATCATCGGGACCTGCACGGTCTGCCCGTTGGCCTGATGGAACACCTGTGAGGCGGTGGCGCCGTGGTCGAATTTCCTGGCCCAGGTGCCCTTGAACAGGATCGCGTTGGCGAGCACGAGGCGGGACGAAGCGTCGATCGTTCCCTCGGCGAACAGCTCCGGGATCTTCTGGTCGGTCTGTGACGACACCCAGTTGTTGATGGCGTCACGCGCGGCTTCCGGTGCACCGGCGAAGTCGACGGAGGTCAGCTCGGCACCGTAGTCGTGGCTCATGGTTGCGGTGAACGCGGGCAGGAACGAGAAGCCGCGCTGGCCGAACAAGCCATTGGCGGTCGTGAGGGTGTAGGCGCCGAAGTCACGACCGGTGTCGAGGCTCGCGAGCACGGCGCCGATGGCCTGGTGCGTGCGCGCGCCGGGCAGGCCGAGGTGCAAGGCGGTCCGCAGCTCGGCGTCGGTGGTGCCAGCGGCGCCGGCGTCGGTCATCGCGAGGGCGGTGGAGATACTGAATGGAGAGAAGAAGTGATTGCCATCGCCCGGGGCGAGCTGCGCGTACACATCGCACGCAAATTGATTGTTGGCGCGAGCGATCGCTGCCGCGTCGTCCTTGAGCGCTGCCGGAAGCTGGCGCGCGGCGATGACGTCACGGTCGTTACCGCCCGAGCAGGCGGCGAGCAGCGTGAACAAGATGGGTAGTCGCATGCGGGGCAGCTGAGCAAGACCCGGGCCGCGCTCCGGCCGCAAACACCGCGTCGGATCAAGCTGACTCGCGGATTTCGCGACAAGCCGATCATGGTTTCTGCCATCAGCGGGGCGCCGGCCGTGTGCGTCGAGGCACAACGCGGCGCGTGGTTCGAGATCGGTCGTCCTGGCTGCGTCCGCGACGGTCTTGCCCACGATCGTGGGCGGTGGTGCGCTCGGCTACGGCGTGAGCGCGATGATCGGCGCGACTCGCGGGGTGACGCCTCCGCGCCGGCCGATCTCGATCGATCCGTAGCGCTCGGTGAACACCGCGGGCAGCCGGCGGCCGATCGGCGGGCACAGCCACAGCCGCAGCAGGTGGCGGCGGCGCGCGGGATCCGGATCGTCGACGAACGCGGTGCGGTCGTGGAGCAGCTGATGATTGTGGACGAGCTGGACGTCACCGGGTTCGAGATCCATCTCGAGGTGGATCGCGGGATCGTCGAGCACGGCGTCGAACATGTCGAGCGCGGCGCGCTGGCGCGGGGTGAGCCGGGGCGCCGCCGCGAACCGTGCGGCCGACTCGATGTAGCGCCGTTGGTAGATCACGGTCAGCTGATCATCGAGGAACGACAGCACCGGGATCTCGAACCACGGGCGGGCGCCAGGCGGCTCTTCGCCGCGGTGGTCGGTGGCGACGGGCTCGAACAACGCGCTGGCCAGGTCCGGGGCGCGCGCCAGGACCTCGTTGAACGCCGCCGCCGCGCTCGCCAGGCTGCTGCGTCCGCCGCTGGTGGCGGCACGCAGGCACAGCAGCGCCACCACATCGGCGGAGTCGGTGTGAAATCCCTGGCGCTGGTTGGTCTGGTAGAGCCGCGTCGCGGGATCGGCGGCGTCGTACCCGAGGTCGCAGACATGTCCTAACAGGTGACCTCGCGCGTTCTGCGACACCGGGGCGCCGAGCTCGCGTCCGAGGAGCCACAGCCGCGCGGCGACCCGGGCGGGATCGTCGCCGACCATCAGCCCGCGCAGCACGGCGAAGCCGCGCCCAGACAGCAAGTCGTCCCGGACGGTGCGCATCAACGCACCCACTGCGCGGAGTGGCCCGTGCAGCTCGTCGCGGAGGTCGAGCCCGCCGGCCAGCCCGGCGGGCCAACCGCGAGCGACCAGCCGCCCGGCCGCATCGTCGAGCTCGGCGAGCTCGTCGCTGGTGAGCCGGTGCAGCCATTGTTCGGAAGCCGCGCCGAGCGTGGCGCCGCTCCACACGTCGGGGCCGGTCAACGGCGCCGCTGGATGATCGGGCATCGTCCTGCGACGGAGCTTTCGTCCGGGCTCATCGCGAGTCAAGCCGCGCAGCAACCGCTGTGAGGCTCATCTCCGGCCCGCGAGATTTCCCCGCTCCTGATCTCGGCTCGGTCGTCGATTGGATCGTGGCCTACAACACCGCGCGCGGCGCGCCTGCCAAGTGCCCAGAACCTGCGACCGTGCCGATGCGCGCACGGCGCTAAAATGTGCTGGGCGATGTCATCGAAACGACCTGACGGTGGCGGGATGCATCTCTATAATAGCCCGTGGCCCGCGTTATCCCTACCGCACGCCGCGCTCGGCAGGTACGCGATTCCACGATCTGGACGGCGGCGATCGCCGCCATCATCGTGCACGGGGCGATCCTGGGGACGGTGCATGCGCTCGGACTGTCGATCGGTGGCAGCGGGTTGCCTCCGAGCTCGCCGAACAAGCGCGCGGCGCCCGCGGATGACGCCGAGCTCAAGGCGTCGTGCGAAGGCAACGCGGCGTTCGCGACGTCGGGCCGCACCGCGATGTGCTTCGCGCCATGGGTCGACGACGTCGACGCATGCCTCGCCGACGCGCAGCTGGGCCTGTGGATCGACCTCTCGTCGTGCCAGGCCCGCAACGATCCGAAGACCGCGATCTCGATGATCGAACAGAAGACCTGGGACCGACTGAAGCCGATCGATCCCGAGCGACTGCTCGACGAGGTCAAGCCGCTGCCCAGACCCCAGCAGCCACCGCCACCCCCGCCCGAGCTGCAAGTGGCGTCCGCGCCGCCTCCGCCGCCTCCGCCGCCTCCGCCTCCGCCTCAGTCGCGCCCGCAGCAGGTCATCGAGACCGTCAAGCCCAGCGAGGAGAAGGAGCCCGAGAACGCGCGGTTCGTCGCCGAGTTCAACACCCGGGTCGAGAAGCAGACGGTGTCGCGCGGCGCGCGCAACGAGCCCATGGTGGCCAAGGCCAAGCCCGAGGAGCTGACCGCCACGGCCAAGCCCAAGGACGACCCGTCGGTCCACAAGAACGAGCCGGACCGCGTGCCGGGTACCAACGAGCATGCTCCGGATGTGCCGGGGCACCTGTCGATGCGTGCGCCCGGCGCACAGACGCTCGCGGCAGCCGACCAGGAGGCGAAGGTGCGCGGTTCGACGACCGGCGCCGGTGGCACGATGGTGGCCGACGGCTATGCCGCGCGGAAGGGCGAGTCCTCGATCGAGCAACAGCGCCGCGAGCGCTCGGAGATCCCGCGTGGTCAGAGCGGCGCAGGCGGTGGCGCGCCGCAGGTGCCGAACCTCAAGCCGTCCGAAGAAGTGCTCGAGCGCGTGGCCGGCGGTGGCTCGGTCGATCGGCTCGACGATGTCGAGAACGGGGATGAGACCTCGTTGTCGGCCAAGCGCTGGATCTACGCGAGCTTCTTCAACCGGCTCAAGCGCCAGGTCGCGCAGAACTGGGATCCTGCGACGGTGTGGCGCCACCGCGATCCGACCGGCACGGTGTTCGGTTTCAAGACCCGCGTGACCGAGGTACGGGTCAGCCTGTCACGCCGGGGCGCGGTCGAGAAGATCGTGGTGACCGGGCCGTCCGGGGTCACCGAGCTCGACGACGAGGCGATCCGTGCGTTCCGGGCTGCGGGGCCGTTTCCCAACCCGCCCGACGGCCTGGTCCAGAACGACGATCTGATCACGTTCGCGTTTTCGTTCTCGTTTGGCATCGGGGCGCCGCGCGTGTCGTGGCACATGCCGACGTCGATGTAGTCGATGCGGCGCGGCTGGTGGTGTCGCGCAGCCCGATCGGCGCGGCGCTCGAGCCGAGCTCGCGATGACGGGTGGTTCCGGTAGCCCTGCGTCTGGGTTGCGTTTTGCCGCTGGTTGCCGCGGAGCGCAGGGTGGGATGGCCGGCGCGCTGGTGGTATTCGTAGGGAATTCGCGGCCGGTCTGATCGGTAACGGTCGGTGGGATGCGGATGGAGCGATTTGACCTTGCGACGCCAACTACGTCTGTAGTAAGCCTACGGGACCGTCGTAACCATGGCTCGATCCCCTGATCTCACCTCTGCGGAGCTTCGCGTGATGAAGGCGTTGTGGGAAGTCGGAACCGGTTCTGTCGCCGATGTCCGCACCGAGCTCGGCAAGCGAGGCCACGAGCTGGCGTACACCACGGTGATGACGTTGCTCGGCCGGCTCGCGACCAAGCGCGCGGTGGTGGTCGACAAGACCCGCGAGCCGTTCGTGTATCGGCCGGCGCATCGCCGAGAGTCGGTGCTGCGCGATCGGCTGCGCGACTTCGTCCGCGAGGTGTTCGACGGCCAGGCCGATTCGCTGGTCCTGAACCTGGTCGAGAACGAATCGCTGTCGCGCGCCGAGCTGCGCGCGATCGAGCGCAAGATCGCGGACGCCGAGCGCGCCGCGAAGGACAAGAAGTGACGCGCCTACACAGCGCCCGATCCGGTAGCGCCCGATCCGACCGCGCACGTGGAGGCGGTCGATGATCGCCGGTGCGAGGTCGGTCGTCGAGTTGTTCGCGCTGATGGCGGCGCAGGGCACGGTGCTCGCGCTGCTCGGATTCGCCGTCGTGCGCGGTGGTCGGTTGCGGCCGGGCTGGCAGGCCGCGGTGTGGCTGGTCGTGCTAGCGAAGTTCGTGTTGCCGTGGGGCCCGGCGATGCCGTGGTCGCTCGCCGATCTGTTCGCAGCGCTGCGGGTTCACCATGACACCGGTCCGCTGATCGCGGCGCCCGCGGCGGCGCAGCCCGCGGGGGCGTCCCCCTCGGTCGCGTGGCTGGTGATCGCGGCGGCGTGGGTCGCCGGTGCGAGCATCGTGCTGGCGCGTGCGCTGGCCGCGCAGGTGGCCGTGCACGGTGCCGCGCGCCGTGCGAGCCCGGCGCCGGCCCATGCCCAGGGCGTGCTCGCCGCGGCGACCCGGCGCCCGCCGCGCCTGGTCGTCGGCGATCCCGAGACCGGGCCCTATGTCGTCGGTGTCGTCCGCCCGATCATCGTGATCCCGCCCGCGTTGCTCGACGAGCCGGCGCTGCTCCGCGCGGCGTTGCTGCACGAGCTTGCGCACGTTCAGCGGCGCGACGCGCTGGTGCGGATCGTTCAGGTCGTCGCCAGCGCGATGTTCTTCTTCTGGCCGGTGGTGCGGCTGGTGAATCGCCGGCTCGATCTGGCGCGTGAGGCGGCATGCGATGCCAGGGCGCTCGACGCCAGCGCCGTGTCGCGGCCGGCCTATGCCCGGTTGCTGGTTCGCATGGCGCAGCTTCGCACGGTGGCGGCCGCAGCGAGCCTGGCAGCCTCGCGCGGGCTCGATGCCCGCGTGGCCGCCGTGCTCGGTCCGCCGGCGCGCGCGCGGCTCGGGGTCACGCACCGGATCGCGCTGGTGGCGTGGATCGCGCTCGCGCTAGGTGGTGCGCGGTCGGCGGCTGCGCGCGGGGAGCACACGGTCTGCAAGTACACGCCGCAGCTCGCCGAGGCGCTCCGCCAGGCACACCCCGAGGCCGATCGCGATGGCGATGGCGTGCTGTCGCGCGATGAGGCATGTGAGTTTCAAGCCGAGCTCCGCCTCCGGGTCGAGACCCCGCTGCGCAGCGATCAGGTGTCGCAAACGGACGCAGCCGGGGCCACGGAGCTCGGAGCGCTCGATGAGAATCTATTGAACGAGCCGTTGTGTTGCAATTGCGACCGTGGTGCGGAAAACTCCGCGCCCTGGATTACCAAGCGGTCGGACGCGTGCCAATCCGATGAAGGAGTGAGTCGATGAACAAGCTAGTGTTACTTGCCGTCGTTGTGGTGGCCGCGTGTCAGGCCGACAACCGCGGCCTCGAGCGCAAGATCGATGACCTGAGCAAGGACGTCAGGGACATCAAGCAGCAGATGGCGCGTGGCGGCGCTCCCGGTGCCGCGGCGCCGCGGCCCGTGCGCAACGAGCCCGACTTCGCGAAGACCTACGCCATGCCGATCGAGGGCGACCCGTTCGATGGCCCGGCCGATGCCAAGGTCACGGTCGTCAAGGCGTACGACTACGCCTGCCCGTACTGCGAGAAGGTTCGCGGCACGATGGACGACCTCCGCAAGAAGTACGGCAACGATCTGCGCATCGTGTTCAAGCAGCTCGTCGTGCACCCGCAGATCGCCACCGTCGGCGCGCTCGCGGTGTGCGCGGCGAACAAGCAGGGCAAGTTCCTTCAGATGGACGCGCTGCTGTGGGACAAGGGGTTCAAGAATCGCCAGTTCGACAAGGACGTGCCGGGCGATAGCGGCCAGTCGCAGAAGTGCTGGGAGTCGACCGCTGGTTGCCCGATCGCCCTCGGCTACGCCCAGGAGATCGGCCTCAATATCGAGAAGGCCAAGGCCGACATGAAGGGCGAGTGCGTCGCGCTGATGCAGAAGGATCAGCGCGATCTGCAGGCGCTCGGTGTCGCCGCCACGCCGGCGTTCTTCATCAATGGTCGTTACCTGTCGGGCGCTCAGCCGATCGAGAAGTTCGTCTCGTTGATCGACGAGGAGCTCAAGAAGGCCAACGAGAAGATCCAGGGCGGCATTCCGGCCGCCAGCTTCTACCAGCAGGCGGTCCTCGACAAAGGCCTGAAGCAGCTCGACAAGCCCGCGCAGCCCGCGCAGTGACGAGCTGTCGAACAGTGCCGTTGCGGCACGTTCGATAACCTCGAAGTCGCGAGTCTTCCAGCGACGATTCCGGCGCCGTCGGTCGCTCGTCGCGAGCGGCCGGACGGCGATCTGGTAGGCTGGGCGGGAACCGATGGTGCCCCGCAACGCGATCCCCGAGCGCAACTGGGTCAACATTCAGTGGCTCGCGCGCCTGCGCTGGGCCGAGATTGCGGGGCAGGCGGCGACGGTCCTCGTGGGGCAGTTCCTGCTCGAGGGGGCGCTGCCGATGGCGCCGCTGTTCGGCGTGATCGCGGTTGGCCTTGTATCCAACTTGTTGATCGAGCTGCATTTTTTCGGGGATCGGCGGTCTCCCGACATCGCGCGGCCCGTGCATGAGCGGCAGATCGCGCTCGTGATGATGCTCGACATCGGGGTGTTGACGGGGCTTCTGTACTTCACCGGGGGCCCGGACAACCCGTTCGCGTTTCTCTATGTCGTGCAGATCGCGCTGGCAACCGTGCTGGTCCAGGCGCGCTGGACGTGGATGCTGGTGGGCCTTTCGTTCGTCGGCTTCGGCATCCTGCTGATCGCCAACCAGCCGCTCCTGATCCCCGATGGCCGCAGGGTCGTCGGGATGTGGGTCGCGCTTGGCGTGGCCTCGGCGTTCGTCGTGTACTTCCTGCGGCGCATCACCGGCGCGCTGGCCGAGCGCGACGCCGAGCTGACGTTTGCGCGCGGGCTGGCGGCGCGTCAGGAGCGGCTCGCCTCGCTGGCGACCATGGCCGCGGGCGCCGCGCACGAGCTGTCGACGCCGCTCGGGACGGTCGCGCTGGCGGCCAAGGAGCTCGAGCGGGCGTTGATCCGGACGGCCGATCCGGAGCTTGCCGCGGATGCACGGCTGATCCGCGAGCAGGTCGGGCGATGCCGCGCGATCCTCGAGCAGATGGCGCAGGGCGCCGGGACCGTCGGGGAGAGCGTCGCCACCTGCACGGTCGGCTCGTTGCTCGACGAGGCGCTGGCCGGGATCCGCGACGCGCCCGTGGTACATCGCGACGTGCCACCCGCGATCGTGGAGACCGTGCTGCGGCTGCCGCCGCGCGCCGTGAGCCAGGCGCTGCGCTCGCTGGTCACCAACGCGCAGGACGCGTCGCCGGCGACCGCCGCCGTGGTGATCGCGGCGCGCTGCGAGGACGCCACGCTCGAGCTGGTGATCCGGGACCGCGGGGCGGGGATGCCCGACGAGATCCTCGAGCGCATCGGCGAGCCGTTCTACACGACCAAGCCGCCGGGCCGCGGCATGGGGTTGGGGCTGTTCTTGGCGCGGGCCGTCATCGAGGCGGTGGGTGGAACCCTGCAGATCGACTCCGCGGCGGGTACCGGGACCGAGGTCCGGGTGCTGTTGCCCACTGACGTGTCGCAGCAAGCGCACCCAGCCGGGAGATCGCGTGAATCTATGCGCCGCGAGATGGTATCCAAGCTCGCATGAGCAGCGACCAGAAGCCGTCGATCCTGATCGTCGATGACGACGAGACCTATCGCAACCGGCTGGCGCGCGCGTTCGTCGATCGCGGCTACGAGGCGCGGACCGCCAGCGACTACGACAGCGCGGTCGCGCTCGCGACGAGCGAATCGCCGGAATTCGCGGTGGTCGACCTGAAGATGCCGGGCAAGAGCGGGCTCGAGCTGGTCAAGGCGCTGCACGAGATCGACCCTTCGACCAAGAGCGTCGTGCTGACCGGCTACGGCAGCATCGCCACGGCGATCGACGCCGTGCGGCTCGGCGCTGCGTACTACCTGTCGAAGCCCGCCGATGCCGATGACATCGTCGGGGCGTTCGCGCGAGCCGAGGCCCCGCCGCTCGATCCTCCGGCACCGGATTCCGGCGAATACCGAGCGCCGTCGCTGGCTCGCGCCGAGTGGGAACACATCAACCGCGTGCTGTCGGACGCCGGCGGCAACATCTCGGAGGCCGCGCGGCGGCTCGGGATCCATCGTCGCAGCCTGCAGCGCAAGCTCCAGAAGTATCCACCGCGCGAGTGACGCGGGGTCACACGACCAGCGCCATCGCGGGCCTGGGACCTGGCACGGCCACAGCATTACCTGGGAGGTCATGGCGGCGGTGCGGCGGCGCCGGCTACGCTCGCGTCATGGAAGCTACTGTTCAGGGCGCGCCGTTTGGCCGCCTGCTCCGGGCCTGGCGCTCGACGCGCGGCAAGAGTCAGCTGGCGCTCGCCACGGAGGCAGGGGTCTCGACGCGGCACCTGAGCTTCGTGGAGACCGGTCGCGCCAGCCCGAGCCGCGAGATGGTGATCACGCTGGCGGAGGCGCTCGACGTGCCGCTGCGCGATCGCAACGCGCTGCTCGAAGCGGCGGGGTTCGCGGCGATGTATCGCACCACGGCGCTCGACGCGGCCGCGATGCGCGAGGTCCGGCACGTGCTGGAGCGCATGCTCGAGGTCAGCGAGCCCAATCCGACGCTGGTGGTCAATCGGCGCTACGACATCCTGCTCGCCAATCGCGCGGCGCAGCGCCTGATCGGCAGCCTCGCACCGGCGTGGCAGGGGCCGGCCAACGTGGTCGAGCTGCTCCTGGCGCACCACGGGCTGCGGCCGGCGATCGTCAACTGGGCCGAGGTCACGAGCCATGTGGTCCACCGCGTACGCCACGAGCTCTCTGCGAGCCAGCAGCTCGACGACGCCGATCGGGCGCTGCTGGGGCGGATCGTCGCCGTCGATGGCGAGCTGCGGGCTGCGACCACGGCGGTGACCCGACCGCCGTCGCTGCTGGTCCCGATGCGGGTGCGCCACGGCGACGAGCGGATCGACCTGTTCACGACGATCACGACGCTGGGGACGCCGCTCGACGTCACGCTCCAGGAGCTGCGGATCGAGACGCTGTTTCCGGCCGACGAGCGGAGCCGGCGCGCGCTACAACCGATCTGCGCTCCGGGCTGAAAATCGTATCGGCATTACCTCGTGCGTAATTGAATCCGTTCCCGCAAAACGCAAAATGGGTCTCAACAGGAGAACAAGATGAGCACCATGCAAAACATCGCACAGCGTTATATCGATATCTGGAACGAAACCGATCCGGCCCGGCGCCGCGCCGCGATCGATGGGCTCTACACCGAGGACTGCGCGTATACCGATCCGCTCGGCGCGGTCACTGGCCGCGCGGGCCTCGACGGCTTCATCGCCGGTGTGCAGCGGCAGTTTCCGGGCATCCGGTTCAGCCTGGCCGGCGCGGTTGATGGCCACCACGAGCAAGCGCGGTTCACCTGGCACGCCGGCGCGCCGGGCGCGGAACCCGCCGCGATCGGCTTCGACGTCGCGGTGCTGGCGGGCGATCGGATCCGCAGCATCTACGGGTTTCTCGACAAGGCGCCGTTCTGATCGCCGCACACCGCGCTTTCGGGGCGTACGCTCCACAGGCCAGATCACGGCAAGGTCAGCGTCGCGACGAACGGGTCGGCGCGGATGACAGACCGATCGGTGTCTCCGGAGTGCGTGCCGGGACCGTTCGACATGCCGGCGACCCAGACCGTCGCCGCGTCGGCGAGCACGGTTCGCAGCTGATTGTGCCGCGGTAAGCTGGGGAGAGCTACTCGGGTCGGCACCTGGCCGGTAACGATGAGCGCGAGGAGCGAGCAAGTCTCGGAGATGCTCCCCCCAGAGGGATTGTCGGCGTAGCCTGTCGCCCCGACGGCAACAGTTCGGCCATCGGCCAGCACGTCGGCGTCGAACAAGATGTCGCCGGCGTCGACGTCGAAGGTCCCCGCGGCGACCGTGCCGTCTTCGTTGACCCGGGCGAGCAATCCATCCCAGCCGCCGGCATCACCTGGGATCGTCTCGCTCCGGCCAACGACCAGCAACGCGCCGGGCACCGCGCGCAGCCCGTAGATCTCATCGTGCCACGGGGTCCCGACCATGCGGCTGAATACCCGGCGCCCGGTGGGTTCGAGCAGCGTCACCAGCACGTCATAGCTCGGTCCCGTCTGCGAGACGCCACGCAAGTCGTCACCGAACGTGGCGTTGTGGACCGCGAGGAGATCGGTCCCCGGATCGTTCAACACACCGACCCAAACCGCACCATCGGGACCGATGTCGACATAGGCCCGAAACGGGGTCCGGAGCTGGCCGAAGGTATCGAAGCTTCCCGAGGTCAACGCTCTGGGTAACAGATCGTTGGCAGGCTCGACGATCGTCTCCCACACCGTCCGGTAGCGGCCCCCGTCGGGAGCATAGCGGAACGCACGCACCGCGTTATCGTCCGCGCGCAGCGCCAGGACGACGTCCTCTCCCAGCGGGGCGACGCGCGCGGCGTCGTGGCTCCAGGAGGAGGGGACCACGCCCTCGACCATCACCGGGCCGTTGCGCGCACCGTCGGACGTCCACCGCTCGAGGGCGTATCCGGCATCGCTCACGAGCATGATCGACACCTCGCCGCTCGGATGCGTCGCGAAGTCGGCGATCGTCGAACCGGCCGGAGGGGCATAATCGAGGGCCGGCGCGCCCACCCGGAACCGGCGCAACACACGGTCCGGCCGCTCGACATCGGTGAGCGGCATCAGCGTCTCGAGGAGCAGCAGATAGTCGTTGCGAGCTCGGCGGGCCTTCATGACCACCGCCCTGCGCACCCCTACGTCGAGCGGCGGCGACGCGCTGCGCTCGCTGGCGGCGCAAGCCATCGCAAGGAGGAGGATGACAGGAAGGAATCGGCACACGGGAGGCACCACCAGCGCCCAACGGCTGGTTACTCCAATCTACCAGCCTGATCGAACCCGCGCGACCACCGTGAACGCCGCCGAGCCGCATCGATCGCGGCGGCGCTCCCGTCACTCGGTCGCGGCATCCTCGACGGCGGCGTCCGGCATTGGCGGCAGCGAGCCGAGCGGGAGCCGCCACGGCTCGTCGCCGAGTAGCTCGACGGGCAACAGCCGCAGCACCGACGGCAGCACGATGCCCTCGGTGACCAGCGGCATGTGCAGGTACTGCGCGCGGACGTGGACCGAGCGCGCGGTCCGGGCGGCGGCCGGCCAGGTGTCGTAGGTCGGCGGCACCCAGTCGATGGTCAGCGTCTCGGGCAGCTTGTCGGCGACCGACTCGGTGGCGAGCAGCGTGTCCTCGCCGACGAAGATCAACCGGTGGCGCGGCGACGCCCGGACCCAGCCGACGATCACGTCCTCGTCGCCGTACATCGCGTCGATCATCACCAGCTGATCGAGCAGCGGCTCGTCGAGCCAGGTCTGCAGCGTGCGGAACGCGCCGGAGTGGCCGATCGCGACGGTCAGCGCCGCGCCGCGGGTCACGCCGGTGTTGTCCTCGACGATCCGCAGCAGCTCGCCGAGATCCGGGTAGTTGATCGGCACTTTCTGGATCACCGGGGCCTCGGGCACGATGAACACGGCGTTGAGCGCGGACAGCGCGAACTGCTGCGCGAGCTGATGCCCGGTCCATGCGGTGTCGGCGTCGTCGAAGTAGCCGTGAACGTAGACCACCGTCGCGCCGGTATCGGCGTGATAGCTGGCCGGGATCCAGACATGGATCGGACCGCGCGGGCCATCGATCCGCACGTGGCGTGCGGCGGCGAGCGCGTTCGCGATCGGCGCGGCCGCCGTGGTCGTTGCCGGTAACGGACTCGGCTCGCCGGCCAGCGCGACGCCGAGCCACACGAGCCCTCCCAACGCGGCGAGCCCGATACCGGCGGCCAATGCGCTGCTCCCTCGATGCACGTTGCCCATCGTAGCAAACCCGGTGACGCCGCGCGGACTACGCGCTCGACACCGGAAAGCTTCCGAGGTGAGATCTTCTCACAGCACGAGCGCCGCAGCGCGGGGCTGCCCTCACTGCGCCGCGAGCCGTTCGCTACCGGCGCAGACCGTCAGCGCGTTCCGATCCGCTTGGCGCTTGCAAGAACGAGCACGGTCGCGCTGTGCGTGATGCGCTTGCGTCGCGATTCGGTGTGGGCATCCGCAGCGTCGGGTAGCTCACGCGCCGCCGCGCAGGACCTTGAGCGATGAGCGAACGCGCGCACGCTCCGCGGGGACGAGCGCTGCCCGTAGCAGCGCCGAGCCGGGGCACATCTGCAGGCCGGACTCGCAGGTCGCGACCGCCGCGTCGTGCAGCCCGAGGGCTTCGAGGATGACGGCCTTCTCGTAGTACAGGTCTTCCAGCATCCACTGGTCGTCGTCGGTGACGGTGCGGAACGCGGCCTCGATCGCGCGCAGCGCTTCGCGGTGGCGGCCGAGATCACCGAGCACCGCGCCGCGCCAGTACAGGCACTCGGCCCGCTCGGGAGCGCGATGCTGCGCCATCTCGACCGCGGCGAGGGCGGCGATGTCGTCGCCGGTAGCAGACGCGACCTGGCACTTGACCAACCAGCCATCGACCGAGTCGGGGCACAGGGTCAGCGCCTGGTTGACCGCGGTGTGTGCCTCACCAAGCAAGCCGTCGTCTGCCGCGCCGAGGAGCTCGCGCGCTCGATCGAGCATGCGGTCGAACTCGGAGGCGAACTGCGCTTGCACGGCTCGACAGTAACACGCCGATCGCGGCCCGCCCAATGCAACTCGCTTACCCGAGGAACGCGGAGAACAGCGGCGAGCGGCGGCGGCCGAGCAGGTCGTCGATCATGTCCTGGATCTGCGTCCTGATCTGATCGGCGAGCTTGTTGACCAGCAGGCGATCATCGGCGGCGGCCGCCCCGTGTGCCTTGCCCAGATCGATCGGTGCGCCGAACGCGACGTACCACTTGCTCGGCAGCGGCAACAACCCGGCGGGACCCAGCCACGGGAACGTCGGGGTGACCGGGATCCACGGGATGCCGATGTTCTTGGCGAACCAGGTCACCTTGCCCAGCATCGGGGCGGCTTCCTCGGCGCCCACGACGGCGACCGGGATGATCGGCGCGCCGGTGCGCAGCGCGAGCTTGACGAACCCGCCGCGGCCGAACCGCTGCAGCCGGTAGCGGTCCTTCCACAGTTTGCCCATGCCCTTCTCGCCCTCGGGAAACACGGCGACGAGCTCGTCCTTCATCAGCAGGCGCTCGGCGTTCTCGGGGTCCGCGCGCACCCCGCCGATCCGGTTCATGATCGGGCCGAGAAACGGCAGGTGAAACACGGTGTCCTCGACCAGCGGGCGAACGTCGCGGCGGGCCGGGTGATCGCGGCGGACCGCGTGCATCACCATCGCGCTGTCGTAGGGCAGGGACCCCGCGTGGTTGGCGACCAGCAGCGCGCGGCCTTTGTCGGGGATGTTGTCGAGCCCGGTGGCCTGCACGCGGAACCACCGCGAGTACAGGAACTCGAACAGCCACTCCCAGCGCGCGGTCGCACGCGGGTCGCGGCCGAAATCGTCGACGATGTCACTGCGGCCCCACATCGCCAGCGAGCGCCACCGCCGCCACACGGCCTCGAGCGGCAGCCGGCGCCGCAGGTCGATCGGAAACACCGGCGTGCCGTGCTGCTCGACGCGGCGCTCGAGCTCGCGGAGCTCCGCGGCACCCTCGGTCGAGGTCGGAAGCACCTGCGTGACGTTGAGTCCGGCCGGGATGCCGGCCTCTTCGCCGAGGTAGACATCGTCGCCGAGAAACCCGAGATCGCGATCCGGCCAGGCCGACGCGTCCGGCACCCGGGGGTCGGCGTCGCTGTAGTCGTTGCCGTCAATGCCGGTCGGGTCCGGGGGATCGCTGTCGTCGGTCATCGGGTGATACCTGCGTCGGGCTGCATCAGGCGTGGGCTCGGGATACGTCGGTCGCGCCATCCTCGGGCGCGATGCCAAGGAAATCGAGGATCGTTCGCTTGATCGAGAACCGGGGCGCGAACCCGAGGTCACGGCGCGCCTTGGTGCCGTCGGCCACGCAGAGGTACTGCAGGAAATCGAGGAAGCTCGGCGGTGACCCCACGAGCTGCGTGGTCCACAACACCTTCGTGAGCTGGCGCGCGATGAACTTGGGCATCGGCAGCGGCACGCGTCCGAGCAGCGCCAGCACCGTGGTGTAGGGCAGCACGCCCTTGCCGACGATGTTGAACGCACCGGTCGCGTGCGAATCGACGGCCTGCTGCAGCGCGAACGCGGCGTCCTGCTCGTGGACGAACTGCATCAGCGGGTCGTGGCCCATCATCACCGGCGCCAGCGGCCGCGACAGGAACCGGGTGTACATGTTCGATACCGTCGGCCCGAGGATCGGCGCGAACCGCAAGATCGCGACCTCGACCCCGGCGTGCTCCTTGGCAAAGCGCTGGACCTGGCGCTCGGCGCGGACCTTGTCGTTGACGAACCGCGAGTCGCGGTGGCCGCGCAGCTCGGCGTCCTCGGTCAGGAAGTTGGGATTCTTGGGGTGCGCGCCGTAGACCAGCGTGGTCGAGATCATGAGGAGCCGGCGCGGCTCGACGCCGGCGCACGCGTTGAGCACGTGCATCGTGCCGACGTCCTCGAGCTCGTGGGCCCATTCGGATGCATGGGTCGGATGCGACAGGAACGCGCCGTGCACGAGGGTATCGATCCGCTGGCGATCGAGCAGGGTCGCGAGCTCTCCGTCGATCGTCGGCTGTGTCAGGTCGATCTTGACGAACTCGGTCTTGGCGCCCGGTGCGAGCGCGGGGGGACGAATGTCGAGGGCGAGCACGCGTGCGCACGTGGGATCCTCCTCCAGGCGGCGCAGCAGCTCGCCGCCCAGGTAGGTGGACGCACCTGTGACCGCAACGACGCGACCGGTGGTCGAGCGGGCCATGCGCGCTTATAGCGCACACGCGGGGCCGCTGCCCCCGGGCTCCTTCGGGAATCGGATCCTTCGCGCGAACGCTGGTGCCCGGGCTGGGAGCCGACCGAGGCCCCGGGGACCTCCCATGTCTGGGGCCTGGACTTCGTTGATGCGCGGATCCGCACGCTTCCTCGCCTTCGTGCCCCCGGCGGTGGTGCGCAGAACCTGGTTCGTAGCGGGACGGTCATAGAGGTGTGCTAGCGATCCCGGTGGTGGAACCGACGATCGCCGTGTTGGCGCCGCACGTGATCGACCAGATCGCCGCGGGCGAGGTGATCGAGCGGCCGGCCTCGGTGGTCAAGGAGCTGGTCGACAACGCGATCGATGCGGGCGCGACGTCGATCGCGATCGAGGTCGCGGCCGGGGGCCGAGCGCTGGTGCGGGTCACCGATGACGGCTGCGGGATGAGCGCACCGGCGGCGGTGCTGTCACTCGAGCGCCACGCGACCTCGAAGCTGCGCGAGGTCGACGATCTGTGGGGCATCGCCAGCATGGGGTTCCGCGGTGAGGCGCTGCCGTCGATTGCCAGCGTGTCGCGGATGACGATCACGACGCGGCGCGCCGGGGATGATGCCGCGACCCGACTCGTGATCGAGGCCGGGCGCCTGATCTCGGTGACCGAGGCCGGCGCGGCGGTCGGCACCACGGTCGAGGTCGCGGACCTGCTGCACAATCTCCCGGCACGCCTCAAGTTCTTGAAGGGCGAGGCCACCGAGGCGTCGCATGTGACCGAGCTCGTCGCCAAGGTCGCGATGGCCTATCCGCGGCTCCACGTGAAGCTGAGGCACAACGGCCGGACCGCGCTGGACGTGCCGCCCGACCGCGACGGCTTCGCACGCGCACAGGCGTTGCTCGGCCCGCGGGTCGCGAGCCGGCTGGTGCCGGTCAACGGCGAGGAAGCCGGCGTGCGCGTCACGGCGTACCTCGCCGCGCCGGAGCTGGCCCAGGCGACCGCGCGCGGCGTGCAGCTGTTCGTCGGGCGCCGGCCGGTCCGCGATCGCGGGCTGCTCCATGCGCTTGCGATGGGCTACGGCGAGCTGGTGCCCCGTGGTCGCTATCCGATCGCGATCGTCCTGGTCGACGTGCCGGTGGGTGCGGTCGACGTCAACGTCCACCCGCAGAAGCTCGAGGTCCGGTTCGCAGACCCCGCACAGGTCGCCGCGGCGGTTCGTCACGTCGTGCAAGCCGGCGTCAACGCGGCCCGCTGGCGCGAGGAGGCGGGCGGGGCAGGGCCGGTTCAGGTCCAGATGATCGCGAGCGTGGCGCCGCCGGTGCTGCCGTTCGACGGTCACTCGGCGACCCGACTCGCCGAGCGCCACGTCGCACAGATGCGGTCGCGGCAAGTACCGCTCGGCTTCGGTTTGGCGGCGGAGCCCGCCCCGCCGGCGAACCGGAGCGACAGCTCGATGGCAACGCCGCGAGACTGGGCGCGATCGCTGCGCGACCAGACCCGCGCGTCGCGTGCCGAGGAGCCTCGTGCTGCGTGGGGTACTGGCACCAGCGCGGTGCCCGGGGAATCACGACCCGAAGACGCTGCCGAGCCGGCGGTCCACGGCCGCGCGCCAGGATCTTCCGGCGATGCGGACCGGCCCGCGAGGGACACCAGAGGTTCAGGATCTTCGGGTGATGCGGACCAGCCCGCGAGGGACACCAGAGGTTCAGGATCTTCCGGTGATGCGGACCGGTCCGCGGGGCACGCCGGCGACTCAGGATCTTCAGGTCTTGCGGGCCGGCGCGTGGACCTGCCGGTGCTGGGCGATGGATCGGCAAGGGGAGCGTTGGCGGAGCTGTCCGGGTTGGGAGCGTCTGCGGAGCTAGCTGCGATGGGCGCGTCGGCGGAGCTGCCCGGGTTGGGAGCGTCTGCGGAGCTAGCTGCGATGGGAGCGTCTGCGGAGCTAGCTGCGATGGGCGCGTCGGCGGAGCTGCCCGGGTTGGGAGCGTCTGCGGCGAAGCTGTCCGGGCTGGGAGCGGCAGCGCAGCTGCAAGCGTTGGGCGCGTCGGCGGAGCTGCCCGGGTTGGGAGCGTCGGCGGCGAAGCTGCCTGCGATGGGCGCGTCGGCGGAGCTGCCCGGGTTGGGAGCGTCGGCGGCGAAGCTGTCTGGGTTGGGGGAGGCAGCGCAGCTGCCTGGGTTGGGGGAGGCAGCGCAGCTGCCTGGGTTGGGGGAGGCAGCGCAGCTGCCTGGGTTGGGAGCGTCGGCGGCGAAGCTGCCGATGTTTCTGTCGGCGCCGGAGCTCGCGCGCGATGGATCGCCGGCACACGGCGGGTTCTTCTCGGCGCTGCGCTACCTCGGCCAGCTCGATCTGACGTACCTCGCGTGCGAGGGTGATGGCGAGCTGGTGCTGGTCGATCAACACGCGGCACACGAACGCGTCGAGCTCGCCCGGCTCCGCGCGCGCCAGGACCGCGCGGGCGACACCGGTGATGCCCGGGTGGCGGTCCAGAACATGCTGTTCCCGATCACGTTCGAGGCGACGCCGGCGCAGCTCGCGCTGGTCGCACGGGTCGGCGACGTGCTTTCGCAGGTCGGCTTCGATGTCGAGCCGTTCGGCAAGACCACCCTCGCGGTGAAGGCGGTCCCGGCAAACCTGCGGCACGGCGACCCGGCGCAGCTGCTGCGCGCCCTGCTCCAGCAGTGGGCCGACGCGGGTGCTCCCAGCGAAGCGGATCGGCTCGACGCGCTGCTCGGCGAGATCGCCTGCCACTCCGTGGTACGCGCAGGCGATCGGCTGACCCAAGGGGAAGCGGAGAGCCTGCTGCGCTCGCTCGACGGGATCGACCTGTCGCGGTCGGCGCCTCACGGCCGCGCGGTGATCCTGCGGCTCCCGCTGACCGAGATCGGGCGCCGGTTCGGGCGCTGACACGCCGCGTACATGTCGGGCGCGTGGCGCCGGAACCTCTTGCGCTCGCGCGTTCGAAGCGCAAGGGGCCTCCGGGTACCTCGAGGTACCAGCGCGTACGGCGCTGCGCGCAGATCCGCGTTGGCCGACCCGTTGCACTGAGACGGCTGCGTTCCCCTCGATACCAAAGGATGTTTCCCATGCGCAGCTTCACCTCGCTTATCTTGCTCGGCTCTTCTCTGACCTTCGCCGCCTGTGCGGCCAACACCGATGCCACCAGCGACGACAGCGCTGAGAGCGCGATCGACTCGGCGGACTCGGCGTCCGCCGAAGGCAACATGATGATGGCTGTCACCGAAGGCAGCGACCGGTCGTCGTTCACCGGGGCCTCGGTGACGCTCCAGGTCGCGGCCAACCTCGGTGCGCGGTTCACGCCGTCGTCGTGCTTGACGGTGACGTCGACCGCCACGACGATCAAGGCGGTGTTCAACGACTGCACCGGCGTCCACGGCCTGGTGCATGTCACGGGCGAGCTCGATCTCTCGATCTCGGTGTCCACCCAGGGTGCGATCACCGTGCATGGGACCAGCACCGACCTGAAGGTCGCCGGCGCCGACCTCGCCATCGATGCGACCGCCACCTACTCGTCGCAGGGGCCCGCGCACCAGCTGGTCGTCACCACCAGCGGCTCCGGCACCGGTCCGCTCGGTCGTACGGTCGACCATGAGGGCAGCTATACGGTGTCATGGGACACCAGCACCCAGTGCCACTCGATCGTCGGCGAGTGGTCGACCGATCTCGGCCTGCTGACCCGGTCGAATCAGGTCAACCTGTCGCGCTGCGGGACGGGCTGCCCGACCGGTACGGTGGTCCACACGTTCCTCAGCAACAGGACGCTCACGGTGACGTTCGATGGCACCGCGACCGCGACCTGGGTCGGTTCGGCCGGCGGGTCGGGCACCATCGCGCTCAGCTGCCAGTAGCCGGGAGCGCGGCGCGCAGCCGCGGCGCATCGCCGGTCGCGTAGTACACTCGGGTGAGTGTTGCGCCGCCTGGTCGTGATCGTCGGGCCTACCGGCGCGGGCAAGACCCGGCTGGCGATGTGGCTCGCCGAACGCACCGGCGGCGAGATCGTTTCGGCGGACTCGCAGCAGGTCTACGCCGGGATGGACATCGGCACCGGCAAGGTCACGGCGGAGCAGCGAGCGCGTGTGCCGCACCACGTGGTCGACGTGGTCCGCCCCGATGAGGAGATGACGGCGCAGCGGTTCGTCGAGCTGGCCGACCAGGCGATCAACGATGTCGTCGGCCGTGGCAAGCATGTGATCGTGTGCGGCGGCACCGGGCTCTACGTGCGCGCCCTGCTGCTGGGGTTATTCGCCGGACCGCCTGGCTCACCCGCGCTGCGCGCCGAGCTGACCGAGCAGGCCCGGCGCGATGGCACGTCGGCGCTCCACGCGGAGCTGTCGCGGATCGATCCGGCGGCCGCCGCCAAGATCGATCGCAACGACGAGAAGCGGATGATCCGGGCGCTCGAGGTGTTCCGCCTCACGGGCGAGCCGATGAGCGCGCACCAGGCCAAGCACGATCACCGGTCGATGCCGCGGCGCTACGAGGCCCATCTGGTCGGGATCCGCCCCGAGCGGGACGCGCTGTACGAGGCGATCGATCGCCGGGTCGAGGCGATGATCGAGGCGGGGCTCGAAGGCGAGGTCGCTCAGCTGCGCTCCCGGGGCTACCTGCCGCCGCTGCGGTCGCAGCAGGCGATCGGGTACGCCGAGCTGCACGACGCCGCCGAAGGGCGCCTGGAGCGCGCCCGAGCGATCGAGCTAATCAAAAGGAATTCACGCCATTACGCCCGGCGGCAGCTGTCTTGGTACCGCGCCGACCCGACGATCCAGTGGCACCTGGATCCCGCTGCCGTTGACCTCGCCGACCTGGAGCGGTACCTAGCAAGGCTCTAGTTTTCCAAATGGCGACCGAAACCGTCCCCCTGCCGGTCCTCAACGACCGGATGATCCTCGAGTTCGAGCGTCCGATCATCGACCTCGAGCGCAAGATCGCGGAGCTCCGCGGGCTGTCGACCGAATCGGTCGACTTCTCATCGGAGATCCGCAAGCTCGAGCAGAAGGCGCGCAAGCTCCAGAAGGAGGTGTTCGCCGACCTGTCTGCCCAGCAGAAGGTCCAGCTCGCACGCCACCCGGGGCGGCCGTACCTGCTCGACTACGTCCACCTCCTGACCGACGACTTTGTCGAGCTCCACGGCGATCGCAGCTTTCGCGATGATCCGGCGATCGTCGGAGGCTTCGCGCAGTTCGACGAGTGGGAGGTCCTCGTACTCGGCCATCAGAAGGGCCGCAACACGAAGGACAACATGCACCGGAACTTCGGGATGGCGCGGCCCGAGGGTTACCGCAAGGCCACGCGGCTGATGCGGCTGGCCTCACGGTTTCGCCGGCCGATCCTGTGCTTCATCGATACCCCAGGTGCCTATCCGGGGCTGGGGGCCGAGGAGCGCGGCCAGGCCGAGGCGATCGCCAAGGCGCTGCAGGTGATGGCGAGCCTCGACTGCCCGATGATCTCGGTCGTGATCGGCGAGGGCGGCTCGGGTGGCGCGCTCGCCCTCGGGGTGACCGATCGCATCCTGATGCTCGAGTACTCGATCTACTCGGTGATCTCGCCCGAGGGTTGTGCGTCGATCCTGTGGCGCGATCCATCGAAGATCGGCGAGGCGGCGAGTCAGTTGAAGCTCACCGCGCCCGATCTCGTTCAGCTCGGCGTGTGCGACGAGATCATCCAGGAAGCCCCGGGCGGCGCGCATCGCAACGCGGGGCTGACCGCCGCCCGGCTGCGCGCGGCGCTCAAGCGCCACCTGTACGAGCTCGTTGATCTGCCGACCTCGGAGCTGATCGAACGGCGCTACCAGAAGTTTCGCAAGCTCGGCGCCTTCGTCGAACAACCCGCGTAGCCAGGAGGGACCGGTGACCTACGAGCTGGTCCTTATCGCCGTTGTCATCATCGCGGGCTACTGGGGCGTGATCTTCGTGCGGCAGCAGCCGCATGGCACGGCGACGTTCGGGCTCATGCAGCTGGTGGCGGCCGCGCTCGCGGGGCTGGGGCTGCTCGGCCAGAGCTACGAGGCAGCCGCGCTGGGGATCGCCGGCGCGGTCGGCGTCGGGGCGGCGACCTGCCTGCTCGTGCTGGGTCCGGTCGTGCGCATGGCGGCGCGCCGGCTGGTCGCCGCGGAGCGGGTCGGCATTGCGATGCGGCTGCTCGATCTCGCCGAGCTGCTCGCGCCCGGCTCGGGCGTCGCCGAGGAGAAGGCGCTGGTCCGGGCGATGACCGAGATCCGCGAGGGCCGGATCGAGCACACAGTCGATGCGCTGACCGCCGCCAAGCAGCGCGCCCCCGCCGACGCACAGCTGGCGATCGACGAGCGGATCGCGATGCTCTACCTCGCGGCGTACCGCTGGAGCGACGCGATCCAGTACGCCGAGACCCACTTGTTCGAGGCGCCACTGCTGCCGCACCACGGCGACGGCGACGACGGCTCGCTGCGGCGCGCGCTCGGGGTCGCCCCGCCGGTCTGGGTCGAGCTACTCGGCGCGTACGGGCGGATCGGCGATCTCGAGCAGTCGGCGAAGATGCTCGCCCGCCTCGAGGACGTGTGCGCCGGCCGCGATGACGCCGCGCTGTGGATCCACCGCGCACGCGTGATGTTCCTCGCGCTCGCTGGGCGGATCGACGCGGTGCGTGCGCTGGTCGCGCCCCGCCAGGCGCGCCACATGACCACCGCGGCGCGGACCTACTGGATCGCGGTCGCGCACGAGCACCGCGGCGACCGCGCGTCCGCCACGCTCGCGTACGAGAAGGCGCGCGCGCGCTCGCGTGGCCGGCCCCGCGAGCTGATCGATCACGCGCTCGCGACGCTCGCCGCGCGCGACATGCCGGGCGAGCCAGGCCAGCCGGTGGAGACCGGGCGCGCCAAGCTCGCCGCGGTGGCCAACGCGGTGGTGGCCCGCATCGAGGCCGCGCCGCTGCCACCGCCGATCCGCCTGACTCGATCCCAGGCCCAGGGCCCGCGCGCGGTGTGGCTGCTCACCGCGCTGCTGATCGCGGTCGCGGCAACCACGACGCTCGTGGTCGGGGACACCGGCGACGTTGGTGTCCTGGTCCGCGCCGGGGCGCTGTACCGCGGCCTCGTCGATTCCGGGCAATGGTGGCGGCTGGTCGCGTGCGTGGTCCTCCACATGGGGTTTCTGCACCTCGCGCTCAACGCCGCCGCGCTGTTCGTCCTGGGCCGGTTGACCGAGAGTGTATTCGGTCCCGCGCGGACGATCGCGATCTTCGCGGTGGCCGGGGTCGCCGGCGCGCTGGCGAGCTACCTGGCGTCGCCGGGCGGTGGGTCGGCGGGCGCGTCGGGGGCGCTGTTCGGGCTGCTCGGCGCGATGTTCATCGAGATGGCGCGGAACCGCCAGCGCTACCGCGCCGCCTGGAAACGCGGCCTGTGGGGCCGGCTGGCGATCGTGATCGTCGGCCAGCTCGGCTGCGGGCTAGTCTATCCTGCGGTCGATCAGTGGGCGCATGGCGCGGGCCTGGTCACCGGGGTCGTGCTCGGCCTCGCGCTATCGCCGCACGCGCGGTGGTCCACCGTCAATCTCTATGCGGCCCGGGCGATCGCGGTCGCGTTCGGTGCGATCGCGGTGATCACCGGCGTCCTCGTCGTGCGCACGTCGCTCGCGGACACGCTGGCCGGGACCGGCGGCACCACGCGCCAGGTCGTCGACCACGTCGCGATCACCGCCCCGTCGAGCTGGATCGTCACCACCGACCAAGTGTACCAGCCCGACCAGCTCGTGGTCGTCACGCTGGTCCACCAGCCCACGACCAACGCCACCGCGCAGATCGCGATGTGGATCGCCGAGCAAGGCCGCCGCTCGAAGCTCGAGCTCGGCGAGCTGACCACGGTGCACGATCCGATCGTCGCACTACCGGCGGGCTGGGAAGGCACCGAGCTCGAGGCCGCGATCGAGGACTCGCTGGGCTATCACCAGCGCGTCCGCATCGTGGTGTGCGGTCGCGCGTTCGGTGACCAGATGACGTTCACTGCGATCCAGGTCCCCGAAACCATCGCCCGCGGCGCACCTGAATTTTTCGTGCGGCTGCTCGCTTCGATCGGACCGGCCTGACCACGCGCCGCGTCCCGGTGATGTCCTCCACGTCCACGTCGAGCAGGGACGGCTCGCGCGCGAATGGCAGGAGTTGCGCGATCGCGGGTGACCGTACCGGCACGCCCGGCGCGCCGAGCTCGTCGGCGGCCGGCATGACGTTCGCGAGCGCGCGCGAGCCGCTGAGCCGCAGCGCGATGTAGAGCACCCCGAGCGACCACAGCAGCCACACGATGGCCCATAGCCAGACCGCCCAGGTCGCGGTGGTGCCGAACGTCGCGGCGGCCATGTTGTGGGCGTCGGACGCACCGGCGACCTTGCCGCCGACAACCTGCGACGGTCGCAGCAGCACGCGGATGTCGAGGATCGAGTTGACGCACGACTGCGCCGCGATGAAGTGCGCGATCGCGAGCCGCCAGCGAGCTGGCACCGCCAGCGCCGCGGCGGCACACGCGGTGCCGATCGCGCCGATCGCCCACGGCCCGAACGTGTCGCCGTCCGGGACATCGATCACGGTCAGCGACGTGCCGATCAACAGCGCGGCGAGCAGCAGCAGCGCCCACCGCGCCAGCCGCGCGTTCGGCGTCACGACGAGCAGCAGCGCGCCCCACAGCGGTGTTCCCATGTAGCCGGCCGCGGCGATCACGGCCCGGCCGACCGTGCCGGCTTCGTTGGTGCCGTACGCGAGCCCGCTGGTATCGCGGTAGATCGTGACGTGATCGAAGCCCACACCGGTCACGAGCATCGACAGCCCGTGGGACATCTCGTGCAGCCAGGTCGCGAGCAGCTTGAACGGATACAGGAGCAGGCCGCCGAACGGCAGGTTCCACAACAGCAGGGACGCCAGCAGGGCGAATGCCAGCGTACGGAGCTCGAGACGATCGGTCGACTTCACTCGGTCTTCGCGGGCGGCGATGGCTCGACGGGAGCCTCTGGCGCAGGGTCGGAAGTTGCGGACGGCGCGGACGAGGGGGGAAGTGGCGCAGGATCAAACATACCCTCGAACAGGTTCGTGGTGCGATGACGAACCGCAGCCCCCAGCCGAACCAGCTCCCGCGGGTCGAGCCAGCTGCGCAGCGCCTCGCTGGGCCGGCGTGCCAGGGACCACACATCGGCGAGCTCGACGGGCGCTTTGCCACCACATACCAGACCGATCAGCGCCCCACAGCCGGCGCCCGACACCATGCCCGCGGCAGGAAATGCCAACCATTCCACCAGCCGCTCGGGGAGGTGCCCCTCGGGAATCGCCGCGATCAGCACGAGCCCCACGCTCGCAGCCGCGTGGGCTCGGGCGGCCGCGTACATCGCGTGTCTGCGTCCGCCGTCGACCGAAGCATACGCAGAGAGTCGGCCGATACCGCCGGCTGTGAACACCGCGGCAACCCCGGCGAATACCGTCGTGAGTCGGATGATACGCATCACGGGAGCGTCGGCGTTACCGATCCCGAGCTGGGCGAGCAACCAGACGGTCAGCGTGATCGCAGGGACCTCGATCGCGGCGCCCGTCAACAGCCCCTTCCAGAACCCCCAGCGCGGCTTTGCCGCCGAGATTCCTTTGGTAGATCTTGTGCTTACGGTGGGAGCGTTACGGTCGCTCATGGCCGCGCGAGGCCCACGGAATGAGTACCCAAGTCAGGAAGGCGCCGCGCCGTTCCACCGTAGCATGGCCGACGACGAGCCTTGCTTGTCGCGTTGTCTCCCGATGTACAATTGCCTGAGGGCCGACGGATGACCAGATCCAGTGATGCCAATCGAACGTATGCTGCGGCCCACTTCGCCCTGGAGCTGAAGGGTGTCGACAAGATCGGCATGTTCCGCTCGATCGAGGGCGGCGGGATCAAGAACGACGTGATGACCTACCAGAACGGTGGCATCTACGACAAATGGCGGCAGCTCGGGAAGCCCAAGTTCGAAGACCTGAAGCTGCAGGTCGGCATGGCGATGTCGGCGCCGTTCTACCGGTGGATCGCCGAGTTCTTCGCGGGCACCCCGTCCCGCAAGGATGGCACGATCATCGCGGCGGACTTCTACTACAAGGAGCGCGCCCGCCGGCAGTTCAGCGATGCGATGATCAAGGAGATGTCGTTTCCCAAGCTCGACGCCACCGACAAGAACAGCGCGTGCATGACGGTGACGCTGGCGGTCGAGGACATGAAGTTCATGGCGCCTGCCGGCGAGGTGATCCAGCAGGCGTTGGGCAACGAGAGCCAGAAGAGCTGGAAGGCATGCAACTTCCGGTTCGTGCTCGATGGCTTCCCCCGAGAAGTGTTCAGTCGCGTCACCAAGGTCGAGGGCTTCACCGTCAAGCAGAACGTCCTCGAGTACCACTCCGGGGGCCGCCGTACGGCCGCGCTGACACCCAGCGCGATCGAGTTCCCGCAGCTGTCGTTCTCGTTGCCGGAATCCGACGCGCAGCCGCTGGTCGATCACTTCACCAAGTACGGTGTCGGCGGCGCGGTCCCGGCCCGGTTCAACGGTCACATCGAGACGTTCGACAACCAGGGCACCACGAAGTTCATGGTGCAGTTCATGAACGCGGACATCTGCAACATTGCGCCAGACAAGTCGGACGCCTCGACCGAGGAGATCAAGCAGGTCAAGGTCGACCTCTACCTGGAGTCGATGACCTTCAAGTACGAGAGCGACCCGGAGGTCTAGGCTGCGGCCGGCTCGGGCCGGCGGATGTACGTGGACGCATACCCCTGAGCCATGCTTCGGGGACCGCGGCGCTCGGACGGCGGCGCCCGTCTTCTGGCGCGGCCGAGCGCAGAGGAACGTCGCCTAGTTGCGGCGCGCCTGGGTCCGCAGCGACTGCCAGCGCTCGATCGCCTCGGACTTGGCGGCGCCGAGGATCTCGGCGACGGCTTCGAGCTCGTCTGGATCGCTGGCGAACGCGCCGATCGGCGTCAACACGAAGGCGAGGACATCGAGCGCGCTCCGCGGGTTTGGCTGGTAGCTGCTGCTGAACATCGTCTCGCCCATGGCGGCACACTCACATTCGAGGATCCACGCGGCAAGTTTTCGGCGTCGACGGCAGGTGACACGAGCGCTCCCCGTGGCACGATTCGCGCGATGTCGCGCTCCAAGGTCTGTGTCCTCCGGGTCCGTCCCGACAATATCCTCGAAGATATCGATCGGTTGCATGCGTTGGCCGAGGTCGAGCGCGTGCTCGCACCTGGCGCCACGACGATCCTGAAGGACAATATCTCCTGGCACTTCCCGTTCCCCGGCGCGAACACCACGCCGTGGCAGCTCGAGGGCACGGTCCGCAGCCTGCAAGCGCGCGGCTATCGCGATCTGGTGTGCGTCCAGAACAAGACCGTCGTGACCGATGCGTTCAAGGGCGAGGACCTGAACGGCTATGTGCCGGTGTTCAAGAAGTACGACATCCCGGTCCGCTACAATTTCAAGCCCGAGGAGATGACGTGGTCGGTGTACCGGCCGCGCGCCAAGATGCGCGTGCTGGACACGATCTTCCCCGAGGGGATCCAGATCCCCGACGCGTTCCATGGCGCGAACATCGTCCACTTGCCGACGGTGAAGTGCCACATCTACACGACGACGACCGGCGCGATGAAGAACGCGTTCGGCGGCCTGCTCAACACGCGGCGGCACTACACCCACAGCTGGATCCACGAGACCCTCGTCGATCTGCTCGCGATCCAGAAGGAGATCCACGCCGGGATCTTCGCTGTGATGGATGGCACGACCGCCGGCGATGGTCCGGGTCCCCGGACGATGCGGCCGGTGATCAAGGACGTGATGCTCGCGTCGGCCGATCAGGTCGCGATCGATGCGGTCGCGGCGTCGATGATGGGGTTCGATCCGCTGACCATCCCGTACCTGAAGCTCGCCGACGAGGCTGGGCTTGGCCACGCGCGGCGCGAGAACATCGAGATCGTCGGTGACGCGGCGCTCGCCGATCAGCGCTGGGGGTTTTCGGTCGGCGACAACGGTGCGTCGATGATCGGCGACGTGATGTGGTTCGGGCCGCTCAAGCGGTTCCAGAAGCTGTTCTTCCACACGCCGCTCGTGAACCTGTTCGTGCTCGGCTCGGAGGCGTATCACGACTACTACCGGTGGCCGTTGCGCGATCGCCGCGTGTTCGAGCAATGGCGGCAGGGCACGCACTGGGGAAAGCTGTTCGCGCAGTACCAGTCGCAGGGCACGCTGGCGGCCCCGGCGGCGGCAGCGGCCAGCTAGCGCGACGTGGCGGTGAGCGGCTTGCGGGCGCGCGCGATCGCGGGCGGCGCCGTGCGGCGGATCGCGACGCGGCGGCGATCGACGGGGTAGCTGGCGATCATGAAGCGGGTGATGGCGGCCGTGACGGACGCCGATGTGTCGCCGGCATGTCGCGCAATCACCTGGAACCCGACGGCGGGCGCCGGCGCGTGGCTCGCCCCGAGCTCGATGACGAGCGGGTAGCGCTTGCCGCGCTCGAGCTTGGCCGGAACGGTGACGGTGATGTGCTCGAGCCGGGTGCCGATCAGGAACGAGTCGGGCCGGCTGCGGCTGGCCGGCACCAGGTCTGGCGCGGTCCATGGATCGGCGCGCGGCAGCTTGGCGAGCACGTCGGCCATCACGGCGAGGTAGCCGGTGCGCTCGCGCGCGGTCATCGGCCGCGGCCGGCCAAACTCTTCGAGCCGGGTGTAGAGGTGACCCACCGTGAGCAGTCGGTTGGCGTAGATGTAGAGCCGGTCGGCGGTGCCGTCGCGCGTGTTCGTGGCCTGTTGATCGAACACGAAGTTGCCACCGCCGTAATGGAGGTACGCGCCGCGGTGGACCTCCCAGGGATGGGCGCAGTGGGCCTGGCTGCCGTTGACGACCGCCGCCCCGGCGGCGCCGAGCCCGCGGAAGTCGCGTACGATCTCGTCGGGCGGGTCGTGGTGATAGACCTCCTCGTGCTGGATCGAGACGATCGGCACCGCGCCGGCGCGCACCAGCTCGCCGATCTGCCATTTCATGCGCTCGAGATCGCATGCGGCGACGCCGGGCCCCTCGGTGATGACGTGCGACGTCGTCCACGGCATGTTGCACCCGAGGAACGCGAGGCGGTTGCCATGGTGCTCGACGATGCGCGGCGCCGTCGCGTCGCGCTGATCGTGGCCACCGCCGAACCATACCCAGCCGCGCTGCCGGTACAGCTCGAGCGAGTGATCGATCCACGCGCGGCCGTAGTCGGGCAGGTGGCTGCCGGTCAGCTCGATGATCTTGGCGTGCGCGGCCTCGAGGAGCGCGATGTAGCTGTCGCGCGAGCAGAACGCGGTCGTGTTCGATCGGTACGGCAACGTGTAGGGCTTGCACTCCTTGCCGACGAACGACACCTCGTTGCTGATGTGCACGAGGTCGGCGGCGGCGAGCCATGGCGCGACGTCCTTGATCGGATACGTGACGCCCTTGCGGTCCATCAGCTCGGCGGTGAGCCGGGTCATCGCCGTGACGCCGGTGAGCGCCACGGTCGTGAGCCGCGCCGGATCGATGTTGCGAACGGCGGCGCGGCCGTCGGGGCGGGTGTCCGAACACAGCGGGAGGGCGAGCGCGCCGGGCTCGGCGTCGAGGGGGTGGCGGCCGTCGATCGTGACGACCTTCCACGCCGGGACCAGCTCATCGGCGGGGACGATCGCGAGCTGGATCAGCGCATCGGGCCGCGGCGCGGCGTGCGGGACGCGGGGCGCGGGCTCGAACGCGGGACGTGCGCCGGGCTCGATCCGGATCGGCGCACCCGGCCCGAGCACCGCGGTGATCGCCGCGGCGGTCTCGTCGGTTGCCGCGAGCGCGCCGCGCTGCCACGCCGAGCGCAGCGCGCTCGACGTCAGATCCTCGCCGGCCGCGTACATCGGCGCGATCACGGCGTAGCGCCATTCGCCAACTCGATCGAGTGCGCCCGGCTCGCAGGCCCGGAGCCCGGCGCGGAGCGCACACGCCGCGGCAGGCACCGCCGGGCCACAGCGCGCTTGCCGCAGCACCGCCGATGGAGTGGGTGGATCGGCCGACGCGGGCGGGGCGGGCGGCGGGCGGGGCGGGGCCCGATGATCGCTGGTCGTGTCACGGCAGCCGCTGCACGCGACCACCGCTACAACCAGGCCGTACTTCATGTTTTGCTACAGTGTACGCGCGCCGGTGCATGCCCAGGGGTGGTGACAACCTGCCCGCGGAGGCCGTGTAGGCGATCGCACACGGAACGACGCGACGGGCTAGGTTCCGGGGTCGACGATCGCGCGCAGCCGCTCCACCGCCTGGGCGTGGAGCCGGCTCGCCCACGACTTCGAGATCCCGAGCTCGGCGCCGGCCTCGAGCAGGTTCTTGCCTTCCCAGTAGTGCTTGGTGACCAGCGCGCGCTCCTTGTCGGGCAGCGCCGCGATCGCCTCGCGCAGCCGGGTCGCCATCCGCCCGCTGTCGATCCGATCGGGCGGCGCGGGGCCGTCGCCGGCGACGTCGAACCCGGTCTCCCGGAGGGTCTCGAGCGACGTCATGTACATCGTCCGGATCGCGGACATCGCTTGCTTGACGGCGTCGAGCGCGTTCGCGGCGTCGGCCGGGGCGAGCCCGCGGTCGGCGGCGCCCCGTTCGCGCTCCGCGCGGTTCTCGAGATACTCGTTGGCGGCGCGCAGCGCGACCAGCTTGGCCCAGGCCCGGCGCGGCAGCTGCGTGGTCTTGCGCAGGCCATCGATGATCGCGCCGTTGACGCGGTACCAGGCGAACGTCGTGAACAGCACGCCGCGCCCTGGCTCGTAGCGGTGCGCCGCCTCGGTGAGGCCGGCGTTGGCGAGCGCGACGAGCTCGTCGAGGGCGACGTAGTCGCGCACGCGTGGATGAATCACGGCCGCCGCACGTCGTGCGAGATCGAGGTTGCGCTCTACGAGCTGCGCGCGCTCACGACCATCCACCGCGCCAACGTACCGCAACCGGGCGGCGTCGGATACCGGCCGCAACCGAACGGCTTCTGATACGTTGGTGGTGTGGCGCTGTTCACCCGGCTAGCGGAGGCGGAGCTCGCAGCGCTCGCCGCCACGTTCGATCTCGGCGCGCTGCGCGGCGCACAGGCGATCTCCGCCGGGACGATCAACTCGAACTTCGAGGTCGACACCGATCGCGGCCGGTGGTTCGTGCGGGTCAACGAAGGCAAGGCCGAGCTCGACGTGGCGTGGGAGGCGCAGCTGGTCGCCGCGCTCGCCGCCGGCGGCGTGGTCACCCCCCCGCCGATGACCGCCCGCGACGGCCGGCCGTACGCGCCCCTGGACGGTACGGACAAATGGGTCAGCGTGTTTGCGTGGCGCCCCGGCCGCCACCTTGGCCCCACCGAGATCACCCCCGAGGTCGCCGGTGCGATCGGCGGGGCGCTGGCGCGGCTCCACCTCGTAGCCCTCGAGCTGCCGGTCGACTGGCGGCGCCGCAGCATCTACGATCACGATCACCTCGTGGCGCGCCACGCGCGGTTCGCGATCTCGGGTGATCCGGCGCTCGCGCGGGCGATCCCGGTGCTGCGCGAGGAGCTGGCGATGGCCGGCGCGGCCACCGAGGTTCGCCGCGCCGCCACCCACGGGATCATCCACGGCGACCTGTTTCGCGACAACGTGCTGTGGGACGCCGGACGCCTGGTGGCCATCCTCGACTTCGAGCAGGCATCGGGTGGCAGCCTTGCCTACGACCTCGCCGTCTGCATCAACGACTGGTGCTGGACCGGCGCGGTGCAGATCGACACGGTCGCCGCGCTGCTCGCCGGCTATCAGCGGGTCCGTCCGCTCACCGCCGCCGATCGCGAGGCGCTACCTATAGAAGTGCGAGCGGCCGCGGCGCGCTTCACGATCACGCGGATCACGGATGTCTATTTGGCAGCGGTCGACAACCCCGAGAAGGACTTTCGTGCCTTTCTGGCGCGCTGCGACGCTTGGCGCGGTACGGGACTTGGCCAACTTAGCTCGCTGTTGTAGCGTCCGCGCCTGGCGTACCTCCTGCAGCGCCGGCCCAACACATGAAACGGTTGCTTCTCATCGCGGCGATCACCTCGTTCGGTGCGTGCGCGCACCAGGTGACCTATGTCGCCGGCACACGGGTGCCGTTCTCCGACATGAACAAGTCTGTGCTCGATACCTGCGAGGAGTACCGGCTCGCTGTCGAGCGCGGCGACGCTGATGCGCTGATGCTGATGGCGCACAAGCAGTACTGGGAAGATAGCGGCACGCCCTCCGGAAGCGACGACTACGGAATCGAGGGATTGCGCAACGTGCTGCTGACCCGGCTCCAGAAGGCCAGCGACATCCGCTACTCGGTGCGCTACGTCGCGGTCCACCAGCAGTGCACGTCACTCAAGGCGGGCTGTCGCGCGGCGGTCGATGTCTTGATCGACGCCAGCTTCACCATCGCCAATGCGCTGGGCCGCCCGAGCCGCCCGGACAAGCGCGACCAGAACCAGCTGGTGCTCGAGTGGGACGGCCACCGCTGGCTGTTCCTCAGCGGCATGTAGCGCCCAGGTCACGGCCGGCCATCGAAGTCGAGGCGGTCTTGCCAGTCCTTGGCAAGCAGGTGGTCCGGTGTGGTCATGTCGGGCCCGGCGAGCACGGCGATCGCCTTCGCCACGCGCGCGTGGTCGTGGCTGCGATAGGCGGTCAGCGCGAGCCGCCGGGCCGCGTTGCGGACGAACAGCGGGCTCGGCAGGCCCAGCGCGAGCGCGCGGTCGAGCTCGTCGGCGGCTGTCGCCCACTGCGCGCCATCGGCGCCCGCGTGCTGGAGGCCCAGCAGGTAGTGCGCGAACCCGAGCGCCGGCTCGGCGATCACCGCCCAGCGCGCGAGCATCGCGTTGCTGAGCGGGGTCGACAGGAAGAAGTACGCGTACAGCGGCATCGCGGCGGCGCCGTCGTGGTCGAGCGCGAACACCTCCGCATCGACCTGGCGGCGCTCGTTGGAGTCGATCGGCAGCGCGGCGGCGTCGTGGATCCGCGCGGTGACCGCGGCGCGATCGCCACGCGCGGCCGCGTCGCGCGCGAGCCGCTCGAGCGCCTCGACCCGCAAGGTCGAGGTCACCTGTTCGGCGTCGTGCGCGAGCGTTGTCCAGATCGACTCGGCCTCCTTGCGATCGCGGTCATCGCCCCCGATCAGCATGTCGCCGAGGTCGAGGCGGTGGCGCGGCTCCTCGGGCGCGTCGTCGCAGACGTGGCGCTGGAGGGCGATGGCGCCGCTGCGGTCGCCAGCGCCATACGCCCGGAGCGCGCGGTCGCGCCGCGCCGCGATCGCGTGTGGGCACGGCCGGGCGAACACACTGCCCCCGCGGAACCGCTCGCGCTGCGCCTCGACCGACGCCGCCGGCAGCTCGATCGTCGCGATCATCTTGCGCCACGCGGCCTCGAGCGTCGCCAGCGGCACGCCGTACGCCGCCTCGAAGTCACCGCCGGAGCGATACATCGCGCGCAGCTTCGCGGCGCCATAGCTGTCGAGCAGGAACCGCAGGAACGACCCGGCGGTGGTGTAGCCGCGCGCCGACGACACCGACACGAACTGCAGCGATAGCAGGCGCTCGATCGACGGATCGATCCCGAGCTGTTGCAGCGCCCGCACCGCTTCGTGCGGGGTCGGCCGGTCGTAGACGGCGGGCCAGTCAACCGCGACCGCGAGCCCCTCGATCAGCCCGGGGTTGATGAACACGCCATGGCGCGTGGCGACCCCGAAGATCGGATCGCCGAACGCGCTGGCCACCGCGTGGGCGATCTCGTGGCGCAGCGACGGATGCGGGAACGCGCGATGGTCGAGGTAGATCTCGCGCCGCCACGGCTTGGCCATCTCGACGCCGTACGCCCCGAACCACCGCGCCTTCTGGTTGCGATCCGCGAAGTAGAACGACCGCAGCTTGCCGGCCGGCGCCACCCCGAGCTGCGCGACCACCTCGGCGTAGCGAAACTCGTGGTCGCGCGCGATCAGCGCGATGTCGGCGTCGATCTCCTTGGTGTGCGCATAGTGGATGACGAAGTGCGCGGTCTCGATCCGGCCGCCGAGCTCCTCGGCGATGTCCTCGGCAGAGACCGCGTAGCCCAGCGAACCCGCGCGCACGTGCAAGGCGATCGCACCGGCGAGGCAGCCGGACGCGACCGCCAGCGCCGCGATCCGCCGGCCCGCCGGCCGGGCGATCCGCCAGCCGATGCGATGCCGCGGCACGTCGAGCCGGACCGCGGCCAGCGCGACCAGCGCCGCCACCCAGCCGAGGTCCTCCAGCCGCGACCACACCAGGGGCCAGCGCAGCTGGATATTTTCATCGTACAGGTTCCCCGAGAAGTACCCGAGCACGGCGTTGTACGAGAACACCGGAGGCTCGCTGTAGAACCGCCACAGCGCCGCCAGCGCGACGGCGACGAACGGCAGCTGGGCGAGGGCGGCACCGACGAACCGGCGCGGCCCGCACACCACCCCGACGGCGTGGCCGACCGCGCCCGCCAGCGCCGCCGTGACCAGCGGCATCGCCAGGTACGCCTCGATCCCGAAGCCCCAGTCGCAGGTCGGCTGCCAGATCCCGCGGACCGCCGCGATCACCCCGGGGATCACCATCACGCACACCGCGAGCCCGGCGGCCGCCCCGGTGGCGGCGGCCATCGTCCGACCGGCGTACGCGGCACGCTCGACCCCCTGTGTCGGCATCCGCGCCAGCTCGCGCGCCAGCGCCGCGCCGAGGTCGAGCCCGAGCGCCGCCGCGAACAGCGCCGCCGCGGTCGCCAGCTCGAACCCGAGCACGCCGAACAGCGGCACCCACCCCAGCCCGACCCCCAGCGCCACCGCCAGGCCGACCCAGATCCACAGCCGCCTACGACCCCGGATCCGGCGGATCGCCGCGCGCACATGGCCAACGTTCATCGGGCGATCCTGCTATGGTGAGGCGTGTCCGAGGACTCCGAGCGTGACCGACGCATCGATGTTCGAAGTCCGATCGAGCTCAAGGTCGAATACAAGCGGCTCAACACATTCTTCGCCGACTACACAAAGAACATCTCGCGTGGCGGCACCTTCATCAAGACAACCAGACCGCTCCCGGTAGGCACCGAATTCCTGTTCAAGCTGTTCGTGCCGGGCCGCGATGCCCCGCTGACCATCCACGGCGAGGTCCAGCGCATCATCGACGAAACCGCGGACGAGGACGCCGGCATGGCGATCAAGTTCGTGTATCGTGAAGGAGATCCGCAGGCCGAGATAGCGCTCACTGTCGAACGTATGATGACCGAAAGCCTCGGCCCCCGGCTCTACGCCAAGCTCATGGATCACGCGCACAAGCGACGAACCTAATGGCATCCGCTCGGTTCCTCCGCTACCTCGCGCCGAACGTCATCACGCTGTCGTCGATGATCTTCGGTCTCGTATCGCTGTGGTCGACCCACAGCGGCAACGCTCCACTCGCCGCGTGGATGATCATCTACGCGGTGCTCACCGATCGGCTCGACGGCCTGGTCGCGCGTGCGGTCAAGGGCACGAGCGAGCTGGGCATGCAGCTCGACTCGTTCGCCGACTTCCTCAACTTCGGGGTCGCCCCCGCGTTCCTGGTCCTCACCTACCTCTCGGGTCGGCCCGATCTGCCGTACTTCGACCGCGACAGCACCGCCCACACGCTGCTGTTCGTCGCCTGCGGCGGCTACATGCTGTGCGCGGTGTTCCGGCTCGCCCGCTACAACGTCCTGTCCGACGACCAGATCCCGACCAAGATCTTCTTCGGCTTTCCGACGACCCTCGCGGGCGGCCTGCTCGCGATCTGGATCCTGCTGCTGCTGAAGTACGACCCGCACACCCCGTCGTTCGGTGGTGCGAAGCTGTTCGGCGACTCGCTGCAGACCCCGTCCGGCGTCTGGACCTACTTCCCGATCGCCGTCGTCGTCCTCGGCTATCTCATGGCGTCCCGCCTGCCGATGCCCAAGGTCGGCATGACCAAGAACAAGCTGGTCAGCGTCGTCCTGCTGACCCTGGTCTCGATCGGCTACATCTGCGGCTTCGCGATGCGCTACCCCGAGATCTGCTTCGGCATGCCCACGATCTGGAGCGTCATGTTCCTGATCTGGGGCCAGGCCTCTGCCTCGGCCCGCGCGATGTACCCGCCGCCGCTGTTCCCCCGGAAGCAGCCGGAACGGCCGCACGAGCGCCCCCAGGAGGACCTGGTCGACATCGTCCTCGACGAGGCTGCCCCGGGCGCGGCGCCGCCCACCAGCAAGCCCTGAGCGCGATCGCCGCCAGGCTTCTTGGCTACCGCCAAGTCACGCCTGACCGCTGCGCAGGTCTCCGTCTGCTTCGCATCCGGCAGGTCGCTTCGCGCCCTGGGCTAAGCTCTTGACGAGCCGGCCTCCGTCGCGCTACCAGAAGCCACCCCGGGGGATTAGCTCAGTGGGAGAGCATCGGCTTTGCAAGCCGAGGGTCTGGGGTTCGATCCCCCAATCCTCCACGTGGTTAGGCGGCTCGAGCGTCGCAGGCGGGATCACCAGCATGGCCGGCGCTGTGGTGAGCCGGCCCTTTCTCCGCGATCTTCCGCACGGTAAGGTCAGGCATGACGTCGAAGAACCAAACACGACGGACCATCACGATCGACGTTTTTCACCGTGATCGGCCGCGTGTCCTTGCGGCCGCGCGAAAGGCCGGTGGTGTGTGGATCGTGAATGATGATGGCAGTCGACGGTTTCACGTCAGTATCCCGCACGCTGCGCTCGTTCAATCACGCCCGTAGTTAGTCGGTCATGGGGGCGGACGATCACCTTCGCCGCTGGCTGGCGGAGGGCATGACGGGTTGTCAGTTCGCGAAGCTGATCGCCCAGGACAAGAACCGTTTGATCCGGGTGACATTTCCCGGGTTGGCATCCGAGTCAGACGTGACGGGCGTCTTCGAGCTGGGAGCGGAGGCTCGGCTCCCAGCGGTCGCGATCTTCACGGGAATCCGGACGGAGGAGGCGCTCGCGGAACAGCTGAGCACTCTGGCCGCCGGTAGCCGATGGACGATCACCCAAGAGCACCCCGAGGACTTGTAACGGACGACATTCTGGTCGGAATCGAATGGAAGATTCGCGATACGCTGTCTTCGTCCATCATGGGACTTGCGCCGTTCGCGACCATGCCGGTTACCAGACGTGCCCCGTACGTATGCATTGCGGGCTGGCCCGGTGGTCACGACAATCCGCATTGGAAGCGTTATGAGGACGGCATCGTCCATTTTCTCGATACCGATGTCTCCGAGCTCGGGCTCACCGGGACAAAGTATCGCTCGCTCAACAAGATGAGCATCGACGCCACCAAGGAGCTACTGGCCGATCCATCCGATGATGCGCGGCACTACCGTCGTGCGGCGTTTCGGCTTCAATCAAGCGCCGGCAACATGCTTCGTTCCGCGTTCACAGCGCGGTGAGTCGTGATCACCGGATCCGGCCACGTGTGTCGGACGGACAAAGAAATGGCGCAGTGGCCTGCTACGGCCTCTCGTTCGGAGTGCTGGACTACGCAGGAATGAGTACGCTAGTTTCTGCTCATGCGTTTGTGTTTCTTCGGCGACAGTTTTGTGAACGGAACCGGGGACGCTGAGCATCTTGGCTGGGTGGGTCGGATCTGTGCGGAGAGACACAGGGCAGGGCGCGACCTTACTGCCTACAATCTCGGCGTTCGCCGGGACACGAGCGCGGACATACGTGCGCGCTGGCACACGGAGGCGGTTGCCCGGCTTCCCGACGACGTGGAGGGGCGTTTGATCTTCTCGTTTGGGGTCAATGACTGCGTCTTGGAAAACGGGATCTCTCGGCTAGCGATGGCGCTATCACTCGGGTGCAGATCGGCTCACATCCGGAATGAAAGCCACGATCAATTCTGCCCACAAGGGATCGAAATCATTGAACGCGGATTTCGCCTCGAAGTTGAGCGGCGCGCGTCGCGGCTCGCAACTGGTCGAAATCGCTGAGGGTGGATCTGAGCGCGGCTGCACCCCTATCACTCGAGCACGCGAGTGCGATTCTGCGCGTCGCCGGCGGTTGGCGGCCGACGTTATTTATTGGACCGCCGCCAATTGCCGAGGATGCCATCAACCGGCGAATTGCAGAGCTATCGAGCGCCCTTGCGGGTCTGTGTTCTGGCCTGGGAACGCCATATCTCGACACCTTCTCCGCGCTCCAACGGACGGATTGCTGGCTAACGGAGGTTGCGGCGGGAGATGGCGCGCACCCGGGTGCGGGTGGGTATGTTGAGCTCGCTCGAATCATCTCGGAGTGGTCAGTCTGGCAGGCTTGGTTCTGAGCTCGTTGCACCGGGCGCCGACCGTCCTGGTCCGTGCTCCCAGGTGGTGGTGACCAGCACGACGCCATTCGCGATGCATCGACATATCGACATCGGAGGGTCCGCTAACGCATCGCGACATCGTCGCGTGTCCCCGATGGCAGCACGAGCTCGCCCCACCGCTGCGCGACCGGCGGCGAGCACCGACCACGCTTGCTCCGGAGCATCGCGTTACGGAGCGTAGGACTTGTTTTGCACCGGATACGATGTCTCTTGATCTCCCGAGGTGACACCCGACAATCGACGCCCAAGGGAGATCGACAATGCATCACGCACGATGGTCCGCGCTGTTGTTGATATGTGGTCTTGGCGTCGTCAGTCCGGCCGGCGCGGCGCCGGTCGTGCTCGAGGGCGCGCGCCTGATCGACGGCACCGGCGCGCCGCCGCGCGACAACGCCGCGCTGGTGATCGACGGCGATCGGATCATCGCGGTCGGGGTCGCCGGCAAGCTCGCCCGTCCCAAGGGTGCGCGGGTGATCGACGTCCGCGGTCGCACCATCATCCCAGGGTTGATCACCGCGCACAGCCATGCGGGGCTGGTGACCGGAGACGCCAATCGCGCCGACGCGTATACCCGCGAGGCGGTGCAGCGTGCGCTCGACTTGTACGAGCAATACGGCGTCACCTCGGTCACGACGCTCGGGCTCAATCGCGATCTCGTGTTCGAGCTGCGCGATCAGCAGAAGCAGGGCGCGGTCGCAGGCGCCTCGCTGTTCACGGCGGGCCGAGGCATCGGCGCGCCTGACGGCGTGCCGCCGCAGCCGGTGGCACCCGATCAGATCTACCGGCCCGCGAGCATCGAGGAGGCGCGCGCGGACGTGCGGGCGCTGGCCGGCCGTCGTGTCGACCTGGTGAAGATCTGGGTCGACGACAACTTCGGCAAGTTCAAGAAGATGCCGCCCGAGCTCTACATGGCCGTCATCGACGAATGCCACAAGCAGAAGCTGCGGGTCGCCTCCCACGTGTTCTACCTCGCCGATGCCAAGGCGCTGGTCGCCGCCGGCGTTGACGTCCTGGCGCACAGCGTCCGCGACCTGCCGATCGACGACGAGCTCGTCCGTGCTCTCAAGGCGCGCGGCGTGGGCTACATCCCGACGCTGAGCGTCGACGAGAGCTTCTTCGTGTTCGCCGAGCAACCCGAGGTGATGGCGGATGACTTCTTCGCTCGCGCGGTGAATCCAGCGCAGCTGCAGATGCTCCAGAGTCATGCCTACCGCGACAAGGTCGCGGCCAATCCGGTCGTGGCCAAGGAGAAGGCGGCGTTCGCCATCGCACAGCGCAACGTCAAGATCCTGCACGACGCCGGGGTCCCGATCGCGTTCGGCACCGATTCTGGCGCCAACCCCGAGCGCATCCCCGGCTGGGGCGAGCACCGCGAGCTCGAGTTGATGGTGCGCGCGGGCCTGTCGCCGATGGAGGCGATCGTCGCCGCGACCCGCAACAGCGCCGCGGTCCTCCAGGCGAGCGATCGCGGGACCCTCGCGCCCGGCAAGCGCGCCGACTTCCTGGTGCTCGCTGCCGATCCAACGGTCGACATCCGCAACACCCGACAGCTGGTCGCCGTCTGGCACGGCGGCCGCGAGATCCAGCCGCGCGTCCCGGCACTGCCCCCAGCGCCGGCCGGTCACGGCAAGTGATCGCCTGCTGGTTCCGCGGATCGCGCAGGCCATGCGCGCGCCGCGGTTCGCCCGGATAGCTATCTGGTTGCTGGGTTACCCCGTGGCGCGGATCCGAGGATGCTTGGGGCTGGGGGAGCGGCGCTTCATCGGCTTCCTGACCCGCTCGAGGTCACCAAGCAGCGATTCATACGGGATGGCATATGCACGATGGAGCCGCACGATCATCGCCTTGGACAAGGCGCGCTTGTTTCCGAGAACCTCGGCGACCTTGGCGGTGCCGCCGAGGAGCTGGCCAAGCTCGGCGCGAGTGAACTGGCCTTGCTCCATACGAAACCGGATCGCTTCCTTCGGCGAAGGCGGATCGACCGGATGCTGGGCCTTCTCGTAGGCCTCGATGAGGGTCGCGAGCACATCCAGCTCGTCGAACTCGGGCGTCCCCTGGCTTCGCCGAGAACAGCTTGTCAACCCGAGCCAGCGCGGTGGCGTGATCGCGCTCTGTTCGGATGGGCTTGATCCTCATGGTTGCACCGCTACGTTGATCTTGTCGTATTGGGCATGTGTGCCGAAGCACTTGATGAAGATGATACTTGCATGAACGTGGGGGTCGGGCGTGATCGGGTAGATTTGCGCCCATGCGCAATCGCTTCATGGCCAGCTTTCTCGTGATGACCGGCCTCTGTGCGGTGCCGGCGATCGCCGATCAGACGGCGCCGTCGTCACCAAAGACGGTGTCCCGCTCGGGGATCCCGTACAAGCCCGATAGTGATCAGGCGGGGCCCAAGGAGCTCGTCGACGCCATCCGCGCGCGGCGCGACGGTGGCAAGCTGCTCAACCTCGATCGCATGCTGTTGCACAGCGCGGGGTTCGCGAAGGGCTGGAACGGGATGTTCGCGGCGATCCGCGGCCAGCTGGCGGTGCCTGCCAAGTTGCGCGAGGTGTCGATCATGGCGATCGGATCGCTGAACCAGGCGGACTACGAATGGGCGCAGCACGAGAAGGAGTTCTTGAAGGCTGGCGGCACCGACGCGCAGCTGGCGGCGCTGAAGAACGTGTCGGCGGCGCTGAAAAACACCAAGCTGTTCGACGAGGCGGAGCGAGCGACGCTCGCGTTGGTGGACGAGATGACGCGTTCTGTCAAAGTCTCCGAGGCGACGATGCGGCGGATTCGTAAGGTCCTGCCGGATGACCAGGTCGTCGAGCTCATCGGCACGATCGCCGGCTACAACATGGTGTCGCGGTTCGTCGTGGCGACCGGGGTCGAGATGGAGTAGCTGCGCGGAGGGCGCGCCGAACCTCCCCCGGGGCAGGGTGGTCCGCTGAGTCAGGGCGCGCGGCGTGCCTGGTCGTCGGCGTCGTCGGGGGCCGGGGGGGCCGGGGGGGCCGGGTGAGGATGCACCGGCAATCGATCCAGCACGGGCATGTACCGGCGGCATATATCGCGAAGGTCTGCGGCGGTCTGCGCATCGCGGCTGGCACTGGCGGCGTGGCACTCGTCGCGCAGTTGCTGCAGGCTATCGCATATCTCGACGACCGATGCTTCGGTGAGCTCGAAGGACGGGTCGCCGGCGCCGGGCGGCGGCATTGCCTGCATGGCAGCGATCGCGCTTTTCGGGTCGCCGGCATAGAGCTTGGCGCAGCCCTCGACGTCGTGGGCGAGCACGGCACGCTCTGCGCGTGCGTCCAGCGGCCTCTTGGGCGGCGCAGGCGTGCGGGCGAAGATGATGGCCACGGCGCCCAGCGTTGCGGCGAGGCCGACGAAGCCCACGAACCCGCGCAATGGGGCCAGCGCGCGGCGCGTCCATGCCTGCCGTTTGACCGTGACGCCGAACGCGGCGCCCGCGATCGCGCCGAACAAGTGCGCCCAGTTGTCGGCGCCGATCATGAAGCCGAGCCCGAAGACGTAGGCCATCCACTTGAGCATGTCGTTGCGCAGCGCGCGGCCGTAGCTGGTGCCCGAGCGGTGACCGGATCCGGCAGCGGCGGCGATCAGCCCCATCACGCCGCCAGAGGCACCGATGCCGACGCCGACCGGCCCCACCTGCAAGGTGGCCAGGTTCGCGAGCGCGCCGGTCACGATGAACAGCGCGAGCATCGTCGTGCGGCCGTAGAGCTCCTCGATCCGGGGGCCGATGTTGGCGATCGCGAGCATGTTGAAGCCCAGGTGCAGCAGGCCCGCGTGGAGAAACATCGCGGTCACGAGGCGCCACGGCTCGTCGGACATCAGCGCCGGCCAGCGGCCGCCGAGCGCGACGAGCAGCGCACTACCAGGGCCGGCCAGGCTCCCCCCTGCCGCGACCCAGAGCCGCGCGTACGCGGCGAGGATCGCGAGCGCGAGCAGCGTCGACATCGAGATCGCGACGGGCATCGCGAAGCCGAGCCGCCCGAGCATCTGGACCGCGCGGCTGCCGAGCTTGCTGCCGCAACGGGTGCACGTGGCCTCGTTGCGGTCCTGCACGGCGCCGCACGCCCGGCAGATCTTGTGGGCGTACGTGACGCGCGCGATCGCTTGCTCGCGGAGGCGCGCGCGCTTGCGCCGGGCTTCCTGCCAGCGGATCAGCTTCCACCGCAAGCGCATCGTGTTGAACCCGAGGCTGCCGGCGATGCCGACGACGCGCTCGATCCAATCATCGTCGTTGCGCTTCGAGCTAGATGTGTTATCCCCGTCCGCCATACCGTCCCCCGCGCATCGTCATGGTAGGCCGAGCCTATCACGTCGTGCGTCGGGCAGAGAGTGGACAGCGAGCGGCATCGCCCGGTGGGCCCTGGCGCGTAGCCGCCCCGTGCGGTCATGGCGCGCTCGGGATCCCGTCCGTGTTTCATCTGGCCACTTGTGAGCGCGTTGCAACTGGCATGGCGCCCGCAAAAGCATCGCGCATGCACATCATCTGGACATTGATCATTGGTCTCATCATCGGCGCGCTCGCGAAGCTGGTCATGCCAGGGAAAGATCCCGGCGGCGCGCTCATCACGATGGTCATTGGCATCGTCGGCTCCATGATCGCGCACTTCCTGGGCAGCGCGCTCGGCTGGTACGGACCGAATGAACCCGCCGGCTTCATCGCATCGATCGTCGGTGCCGTGCTGCTGCTCGCAGGCTATCGGATGATCGCCGGTCGCCGTCCGGTCGTGTAGTCGCCGTCCTATCTGCGCCGCCACCGCTCAGCTGTGCGCGTGCGCTCGGGAGTAAATGAACTTCTTTGCGGATTTCAGTGGGTTGGGTGCCTGGTTCGCCGCGTGCACTCGCTCGGCGAGAACTATGAAGACACCTTTGATGACCAATACCACACAGACTTGCTTGATTGGCTGTTTGCTCGGTTCGCTCGCGGTGCCGGCGTTCGCACAGCGTGCCAGCGACGATGTTCCGCCGGTGACGACCGCACCCGCTGGCGAGTACGCGGTGATGCGTGGGGTGCAGGGACCCGCCGGCATGGTCTCGGCGCGGGTGCTGCTCGATATCAACCTGAGCGACGGCCTCGCCGGCAAGCCGGTGTCGCTCGCGCCCGATCTGTACTACAGCCCCACCGACAAGCTGCAGCTCGGAGTCCTGCACCAGGGGCCGATGGGCTGGCAAACGCGGCCCGGTCCGGGGATCTGCCTCACCGGCGCGAACGACGGATGCCCCAAGGTCTATGACAACATCGGGTTCGACCTGATGTACGGTCTGGCGTTCGGCGGGCTCCATCTCTCGGCGCACGGCTCGCTGTTCGTCAATAGCTTCGACACCGGCTCGACGAGCGTGGCCGTGGGCGTCGCGGCCAAGGCTCACCTCAGCGATCGCGTCGCGCTGTTCTTCGATCCGAAGATCGCGATTGCGGTCAGCGAACGCGACGCCAGCAACGACGACGCGCTGTATATCCCGGTCGAGCTCGAGTATCAAGCGGCGCCCCGGACGGTGCTCAAGCTGCTGAGCGGCGTGTCCGGCTACTTCACCGACTTTGGCGACAACTACCAGGTTCCGGTCGGCGTCGGTTTGGTACAGAACCTGAACAGCCACTTCGATCTGGGCGCCCGGTTCAGCTTCGACAACCTGCTCGGCAGCCAGGTCGACGGTGGTCCGGGCCGCGGCGATGCTCGCTCGCTGGCGATCTTGCTCAACATTCGCTCGTGATCGCGCGGCCGCTCCGGATCGCCGACCCGCACCGCCAGCATCGACGCGCCATGAGCACCGCGCCACAGCACCGCGATCGATGGCAAGATGCCGCGCATGCGGCTACAGGGAGTATGGCTGATCAGCGTCGTCTGGAGCCTGGGCTGCGGGTCGGCGGCGACCAGTGCACCGTCCGCGGGCTCCGCAGCCCCCGGCGGCTCCGCCGCGGTTCCGGAAGCGGTTCCGGTGACTGCAGCGCTTCCGGTGGCGGCTGCGCCTGAACAGCCTGCGGCGACGGTGCCCGCGGCGACCGCACCTGCGGCGGCACCGGCCGTGACGCGCGGTCCGCCCGCGGACGCCACGATCGTCGAGTACGCGCCGGGGCGCAGGGGATTTCTGTATCGGCCCGACGGCGCGGGACCGTTTCCGGTGGTGGTGTGGAATCACGGCAGCGAGCAGACCCCCGGCTGGCAGCCCGCGCTCGCGCATTTTTACGTGGGGCACGGCTGGGCGTTCTTCCTCCCGCATCGCCGGGGCCACGGGGGGTCGCAGGGCACGTGGATCGGCAACGAGCACGACACCGCAAAGCAAGCCGCGCTGCAGGACGAGCACAATGAAGACGTCGTGGCGGCGATCGGCTGGATCAAGACGCAGCCGGCGATCGATCCGTCGCGCGTGGTGGTGTCGGGCTGCTCGTTCGGCGGGATCCAGACGATGATCGTCGCCGCGAAGGACGTCGGCATCCGCGCGGCGGTGCCGTTCGCGGCGGGGGCTATCCTCTGGAAGCACAGCGCCGAGGTGCGCGAGCGGCTGACTCGTGCGGCGCGCGAATCCAAGGTGCCGGTGTTTCTGGTGCAGGCGGAGAACGACTACGATCTCGGGCCCAGCCGTGTCGCCGGCGCCGTGCTCGAGAAGGCCGGCCCTGGCCGCAACCGCGTGCACGTCTATCCGCCCTATGGCACGACGGTGATGGACGGCCACGGCGGGTTCTGCACGAAGGGCTTCGACATCTGGGGGGGCGACGTGCTCGCGTTTCTCGATCGGGCGATGAAGGCGACGAACACGGGGCCGGCCGCGTCGCCCAGGCGCTGAGCGACGCGTCACCGCCGGTCGGCGTGCCGCAGCGCACGACGTACCACCCGGCGCGGGTCTGCGCATTGCAGTTGATGTAGCGCATGCATTCGCTCACCTGGCAGCAAGGACTGCTGACCGTCGGCTCTCTGGTCGGCGCTGCGGTCGTCGCCAAGCTCATCGGGCATCTGATCGCCAGGCTGGTCTGCTACGTGCTGCGGTCTCGCGACGCGGGGGCGGTCGAGCAGATCCGAGGCCCGATCGGGTTCGTGCTCGCGCTGGGTCTGTGGCAACTTGCGCTCGCGTTCGTCGAGCTTCCCGGCGACGCGCGGTCGACGATTCATGATGTCGCGCGGGTCTGCCTGGTGCTGTCGGTGGTGTGGGCGGCACTGCGCGGCGCCAACCTCGTGGTCGAGCGTCTCGCGTCACGACACGAGCTGTTCGCCCATCACGAGACGTCGCGTGCGCTGCTGCCGCTGGGGCGCCGGGTGGCGAAGATCCTGATCCTGGCGGTCGCGGTGGTTGCCGTGTTCGGCAGCCTCGGCTATTCGGTGACCGGGCTGGTCGCAGGGCTCGGCATCGGCGGGATCGCCGTTGCGCTCGCCGCCCAGAAGACGCTCGAGAACGTGATCGGCGCGTTCGCGCTCGGGATCGACCAGCCGCTGCGCGAGGGCGACTTCGTCAAGGTGGACCAGACGATCGGCACGGTCGAGCGGATCGGGTTGCGCTCGACCCGGGTCCGGACCCTCGATCGCACCCTCGTCGCGTACCCCAACGGCAAGCTCGCCGACTCGGTGATCGAGCGCTACTCCGCCCGCGATCGCTATCGCTTCAACGTGCGCTTTCGCCTGGCGCTCTCGACCACGAGTGCGCAGCTGCGGGCGATCCGCGATCGCCTGGAGCGCATGCTGGTCGACCACACGGAGCGCGCGGTCGATGCCCCCTCGGTTCACCTGGCCGGCCCGGGGGATACCGGGTTGGAAATCGAAGCGATGGCGTGGTTCTCGACGTCCGACTACGCGGCGTTTCAGACGCTGCGCGATCAGCTGCTGCTCGATTGCCTCGACATCATCGTCGGTGCTGGCGCCGCGCTCAGCGGCGCACCGGTGCCCGCACCGGCGCAGCCTCCACAGGCAGCGCCGGTGCCGAAGCCCGCACCCGGCGATGCGTCGCCGTTGCATTAGGCGGGTCGTCCGTCACGGGACGGGGGGCGCGCATCCGGCAGCGACGCGCCCTGAGCTGTCGAAAGATCCCATTGCGGCATTGTTCGATACGTCGGAAGTCGCGAGCCTTCGGGGGCACACGGGACACCGCTTCCGCGGCGGGCACTACGTGTTCGGTGCAGCGTTGGGGGGCGGCGCGGTCGGCTGGGCGGGATCCTCGAGGGCGGCGTCGGGCGCTGCGAGGGTCCTCGCGTCCGGCGGTTCGACAATCGTTCCATCGAGCGCCGCACCATGCGCGATCGGTGCATCGCGCGACGGCGGCGCCTCGATCACCGCGGGGGTCGACACGGGCGACACCTGCGCTACCGGCGAGCCCCGCACGGCGACGCCGGCAACGGCACCGATCGCGACGCCGAGGCCCAGCAGCGCGAGGATCCACGGGGCGCCCAGCCTGTGGCCCGGGTTCGCTGTATCGGGGCTGACCGCAGGCGGCCCGAGCGACCGCGTGCCGTGCGCCGACGACGCGGGATCCGCGAGGTTCAGCGGTGGGGCGGGAGGCGTCGTCGGCAGCCGTGCGGGGGCGCTCCAACCCGGGTGTGCCCAGCTCGGCGGTGTCCAGCCCGGCCGACCCGGCAGCGCCGCGAGCAACTCGTCCATGCTCGCGAACCGAGCGTCGAGGCTCTTGGCGAGCGCCCGCTGGATCACGCGATCGAAGGTCGCGAGCGCGGGATTGTCTGCGCTGGGCGGCGGTGGCTCGCGGAACCGGTGCTGGTCCATGAAATCGGGAAGCTCGGGCCCCGGGAACGGCGTGTGGCCAACGAGCAGCTCGTACAGCACGCAGCCGAGCGCATAGATATCCGTGCGTGCATCGAGGCGGTCTGCGCTGCGCCACTGCTCCGGTGCCATGTACGCCGGCGTGCCGAGCGGCATCCCGGTCTGGGTCTGCACGCCGCTGGCGCCATCGGCGAGCTTCGCGATCCCGAAATCGAGGACCTTGATGCGGAGCGTTTCGGGCATCTCGGGATCGCGACACACGAACAAGTTCTCGGGCTTGAGATCGCGGTGGATGATACCGTGCCGGTGCGCCGCCCCGACGGCGCGCGCGGCCTGTCGCACGAAGCTGATCGCGACGCCGGGCGGCAGCGGTCCGTCGCGCAACAAGCGTGCTCGCAGGGTCTGGCCTGCGAGCAGCTCCATCGTGAGGTACGCGCTGCCATCCGTGAGGGTGCCCTGATCGAACACCCGCACGATGCCCGGGTCGTCGATCGCCGCGGCAGCGCGCGCTTCGTCGAGGAAGCTCACCACGACCTGCGGATTCTGGTTGAACTGCGGTCTCAGCTGCTTGATGACCGCCTTCTGCCCCATGGTCACGTGCTCGGCGCGGTACACGACGCCCATGCCGCCGCTGCTGTCGAGAATGCCGACGATGCGATAGTTGTTGATGACAGTTCCGATCACGCCCTAGACCTCGTCAACCATCTTAGCCGTGACCGCGGCGGCCATGCAAGCGGAGCCACGCGAGGCCCAAGCGAGGGTGCCGCGGTGCGGATCACTCGTGGTTGCGACCCGCGTCGGTGCGTGGACGCGGCGCGGCGGTGCTGAGCACGCGGTCGCCGAGCCGCTCGGCGGGCCGAGCGTCGACGTGAAACTCGCGGCCTGTGAGCTTGCGCTGATCGAACACCGCGGCGAGCTCGGCGTAGCTGTGTCCCGCTGTGGCCGCTGCCACGGTGTCGCGGGCAAGCTCCACCAGCTTGGTGAGCGTCACCTGGCCGACGTCGCTGGCCGCCGAGATACACACCATCGGGCTGTTAGTCGCTACCACCTGCCACGCCGTGTCTCGGATGTCGCGGAGCCGCCGCAGGCGCTCTGGCAACACCGCACCCGCGACGAAGAATCCCTCACCATAGCAGCAATCGCAGATCACGACGATATCGACGCCCGCGGGAAACGCGAGCAGGGCAGTTGCTAGCTCGAGATCGGTAAAGTCCTGACCGGCGGTCAATGACCATGCTTGTGCAGGTTGCGCATCCTGCGGATCTGGCTCCTTGCCGTGACCTGCAAACATCACGACCAGCAGATCATCCTGCCGGACCGATGCGTGGAGCCTGGCAAGTGCAGCCATCACGAGCTGCTTGGTCGGGGCCATGCACAGCGTTACGACCTCGACGCCTTCGCCTGCAAACCGCAATTGCAAATCGCTCTCGACCACGGCGAGCGCGGCCATCGCTCCCGGCGTCGGGGTACCCGCCGACCCAGCCTGATCGCCAGCGATCAGGAGAGCGCGTGCCCGCCTCGCTGGCAAGTTCTGGCGAGCCCATGGATCTTGAAGTCCGACCTCGAGTCGGACGTCGGAGCATGGGAGCGCGACGGTCGGAGCGTCGTTGCGTTGCACGGGGGCGCACGCAGCAACGCGCGTGCCGACGCCTGGGATGCCGGCGACGCCGGGGACGGGACGACAGGCCCGTGGGCGATGTCCGATATCGCGCGACGCGAACGTCCGCGATCGCTCACTGCACGTGGTCGATGCCGACCTGGCGTGCCTCGATGCCCTGCTCGTGCGCGGCTTCGACGTCGGCATCGAGGCTGCGGAACGCCGCCGGGACCGGGTCGCCGGCAAACAGCATCGTTCGCACGCTACCGCGGAACCGCAGCGCCAGCTCGAGCATGTAGCGGTAGCGCTGGCCGTCGTGGGTGACGGTGCAGCCCGCGGCTCCGGGGCAGCGCGCGAGCGGCTCGTCGGCATCGCCGTACACGCGCAGCTCGAGCGGGCGCGCGGCTTCGGCGCGCACCACGAGGGTGTCACCGACGCTGGGGCCGTCCGCGCGGTGCGGGTTGGGGCCGCGGCGGATCTCGGTCGTGGCGATCGGCTCGGCGATGCGGTCATCGTGGCCCCACGGATACAGGACGAGCACGGCGACGGCCGCGGCCGCCACGGCCGCCGCAGCGCGCACCCAGCGGCGCCTGCTCCGTGCCACGGTGACGGTGGGTCCGGCCGCGGCGGGCGGGTCGAGGGTCTCGAGCACCCGGGCCTTCCAGCCCGGGCTCGGAGCCGGATCGGGCAGCGCGGCGATCAGTCGCTCGAGCTCGGCGTAGGTCGCGCGATGCGCCTCGGGGACGTGCGATACATCCTCGCCGCGTTCGCGCGCGAGCAGCCATGCAGGATCGTTCGGTTCGCTCATCGGTTCCAGCCCTTGGCTTCGAGGCAGCGCTTGAGCACGGGGAGCGCACGCGACACGCGCGCGTGCAAGGCGTCCGGGTTGGCATCGAGCACGCCAGCCATCTCGTCGTACGTCATGTCTGACTGGAACCGCAACAGCACGGACATCCGGACATCGTCGGACAGCTTTGTCAGGCAGTCCTCGAGCGCGACGACCACGCGGGCGTGATCGAGGCGCTCGTGGGGCGCCGCGCTCGGATCGACGGCGTCGAGGGCCGCCCGGTCGTCGGAGTCGAGCCGCTGCTCGCGGCGCTTGCGTGACTTGATCGCATCCTTGCAGCGGTGGCTCGCGATGCCCTTGAGCCACGTGCTCAGGGACGAGCGGCCCTGATATCGGTCGATATCGCGATGGGCCTCGAGAAACACCTGTTGCAGGACATCCTCGGCGAGCGCGCGGTCGCCCAGGACGCGGACGCAGAGCCCGAACACGGCCTCGCCGTGGGCATCCATCAGCGCGGCGATGGCACCCCGACGATCGCCGCGGGACAGCAGGGTTTGCGCGTCGAGCGAGTCGGCTATCGGTTCAGCCAGTGCAGCATTGTGCGCCAGCGTCAGCTCCGCATCGTTCACCATGCCAGAGTAGCGAACCAGCTCGACGGCAGTCTACGTCTGGCGCGGCCGGTAACTGGATGTCACAAATCGGATGGTGCATGTAATGGCCGTCGCGGTTCGCGGCGGGCGACATGACACCGTTCGTTGGCCGCTACGCCGGGACGAGCGTCATCACGACCGGCGTTGGCTGCGCGCTTGGCACGCCACCGCCCATCAGGAAGTTCTTGTAGCGAGTGTCGAAATCGCTCACACTCGCAAACGGCGGGGGTGGTGGCGGCGGGGGATCGGGCCACGGGTCCTTGCCGTTCGCGTACACGGCGGTGACGATCGACGAGCTCGGGTTGGTGATCTTTACCGGGTTCTTCGTGACGAAGCCGAGGATCGTCCCGGGAGGAATCACCAGATCGAAGCCACCGGGCTGGTGCGTGGCGCCGGGACTCTGCTCGGGCAGCTCCGCGGGCGTCGTGGCGAGTAGCTCGCACGACTCGACAGTATCCTGCGTTACGATGTGAATCGTCACGGGCGTATCCTTCGACTGGTTCACGAACGCCACGCGCAATATCGACTCAGACATGACCTCAGCCTCCCTTTACCGCCACTCCTGGCAGTCGCATTATAGGCGACAAGTGGCTGCGAAGCTCGACATTACGTGCATTGTTTTTGCGGTTGTCGCCTGTGGGGTGGCATGTCGTGGCAGCTTCGAGCATCTCTGTGTGCGCGACCGGGACGCGCAGGACTGGACCGCTGCGATCGCGTCGTGTGAGCGCGAGCTCGATCGAACCAGCGACCTGCATCGCGCGATCGATGCCGCGATCGCGGCCTATCACCTGCAGCGCCCCGAGGACGAGCTGCGATTCGCGATGCGCGCGCTGGCCGCATCGACGTTTGCAGCGGATGCGCACTTCTATGCGGGGCATGCGCAGCGCATGCGCGGAGACTACGGCGCAGCGGCGAGCCACCTCGAGCTCGCCGCCAGGCTGTACGCCCAGGCAGGCAATCGCCCCGCGGTGTCTCGGGCCGAGCAACTGCGTGCGAGCGTATGGTATCAGCTGGGGGAGTACGACGAGGCGCTGAACGCCGACGAGGCCGCGCGCGCGGCGGCGCTGTACGCTCACGACGAGCGCATGGTGACGTTCGTCGATCTGGCGCGGGTCAAGATCCTGCGCGAGATCGGAGACCTGCGGGCCGCCGAAGTCGTCGCCGAGCTGACGCTCGCCGAGGCTCGAGCTCCGGCAGACCAGGTCCTCGCGCGGCTCGAGCGAGCGATTCTCCACATCGATCAGGGGCATCCCGCGCTCGCTCGGCTGCCGCTCATGCAAGCGCTCCAGGTCGAGGCCGCGGCCCAGGCGCCGCGCCCCGAGACGCTCCAGGCATTGCACTTGAATCTCGCGCTCGTCGAGCGCCGTGCCCACGGCTTCGCCGCTGCGCTGGAGGAGATGGAGCACGCGAAGCGAGCGGGCGCCGACGCGATGTCGTACCACCTCAATCGTGGCCTGGTGTATGCGGACATGGGGCGGTTGACCGAAGCGAGCGCGGACCTCGCGATCGCCGAGGCCGCGGCGCCCGATGGGGGATGGGCGTGGCAGGTGCCGTGGCAGCGCGCCAAGATCGCCGCGCGTTCGATGGCGGTCGCGGATGCGATCACGGCGGACCGGCGCGCGATCGAACGCGTCGCTCGGCTCGCGGCCAAGTCGGGGGCGTTCGGGCCCACGGTGATCGCGCAGCATCGCGAGCCGCACCTGCACCTGATCGGGCTCCTGGCGCACGACGAGCGCTGGCGCGACGTGCTCGACGTCGTCGCGACGATGGACGGCCAGTCGCTACTCGACTCTCGCGAGGCCGCCACCGAGGTGAGCCCGACCAGCGCTGCCCGCCCGTCCGCAACGCCACCGATGCCTCGATCGCCTGATCCCGCCGCCGCGACGGGTGCGGTGGACGCCTGGCGCGGCCGGCGGCTCATCGTCCTGGTGCCCGGGGGCGAGCGGATCTGGCGGATCGATGTGTGCGATGGCCAACTCACGGGCCATGATGTCGGCGACGCGAGCGAGCTTGCCGATCTGGCGCGCAGGCTCGAGACTGATCCGAGCGACGTCGAGGCCGGGCGGGCGCTCGGCATAGCGCTGTTGCCGCCGGCGCTCGCGCTGCGCGAACGCATCGCGCTGCTCGTCGTCGGCCCGCTGGCGCGCGCGCCGCTGGCCGCCCTGCAGGTCGGCAGCCACCCCGCCATCGCGTCCTATCAGCTGATGCGTGCCCCCGGTCTGTTGCCGCGCGCGGCCGTGGCACGGCCGAACCGTCCCGCGATCGCGGTCGGTGATCCCAATGGGGATTTACCCGCCGCGGCGCGCGAGGCCCGCAGGGTCGCCACACAGCTCGGGGGCTCCGCGCTGGTCGGCACGGCGGCAACGCGCGGCGCGTTCGCGGCGGCCGCGGGTGCGGACGTGCTGCACGTGGCGGCGCACACCACGCAGCGCCGCGACGGCGCCACGCTGGATCTCGCCGATGGTCCGGTCACGCTGGCCGACGTCGCGAAGCTGGTCCCGGCTCCGCGGCTGGTCGTCCTGGCGAGCTGCGGCGGCGCGGCCGGCCGCGACGATGCCGGCAATGGCTCGCTGACCATGGCGTTTCTCGATGCCGGCGCCGATGCGGTGGTGGGGACCCGATGGTCGGTCGGCGATGCCGACGCGGCGCGCTTCATCGAGGCGTTCTACGCCAACGGCGGTGATCGCGATCCGGTCCGCGCGCTCGGCCAGACCCAGCTCGCGTCGAGTCTGCCGGCCACGACGTGGGCGGCGTTCGAGGCATTCGTGGCGCGGCCGACCCGGTGATCGTTCATCGCACGTGCACGACCGAGACCTGGCGGACCGAGACGTTGGCTCGCTGCGCGGCTTCGAGATCCGCGTTGAGGTTGTGGACGCCAGGTGGAATGGCGTCGCCGGCGAACAGCAACGTACGGACGTCTCCTGGCGAGCGCAGGTCGAGCTCGAAGCGGAATCCGTGCTGGGACGCGTCGTGCTCGCGTGCACAGGCCTCGGACTCCGCGCACCGCGCCAGTGGCTCCCCGGTGTCGCCGTAGACGCGCAGCTCGCTCGGGCGGCTCGCCTTCACGACGACCACCAGGACGTCGCCGATGCTCACGCCCTCGCCTCGGTGAGGGCGTGAGCCGCGGACCACCATCACGCTTGACGAGGTAACGATGGACTCGGGCGGCAGGCGATGGGGGCCGCGATCCGGCAGCAAACACACCAGCGCGAGCGCGGCCGCCGCGATACCTCCGGCGATCGGCCACATCCGGCGAGCGCGTGCGGCGGGTCCGTGCGATGGCGCCGGGGTATCCAGCGCATCGAGCACCCGGTGCTTCCATTTGGCGCTGGGCACCGACGCGGGCAGGGCCGCGAGCAGGTGCTCGAGCTGGGCGTACGCCGCGCGGGTGTCCGCCGGAACGTGCGAGACGTCCTCGCCGCGCTCACGAGCAAGCAGCCACTCGTGATCATCCGGCTCGCGCACTACCACTCCCCCTGGCCTTCGAGCGATCATCTGGCTCCACTCGAATAGGCGACTGGCCGCCTCGGTTCCCGACATGTCGAGGGTCGCTTTCGGTCACGGCGCGCCGAACGACGGCATCGTCATGCAGCCGATCTGCAATTTGCTGCCAGCGCTTGCCAAACTACAGCACGTGCGGCACGTGCGGGACCTGCCGAGCTGCCGATCACCGCGCAGCGGCGACGCCGCAGACGCGGTGCCGCGGAACACACGAAACGCCCGGCGTGGCCAGGTCCTCGTGGCAAAGCCGTTGGGAAAACCGCTACAGCGACCGCAGGAACGCTACGAGGTCGGCTTTGTCTTGTTTTGTAAACCCGATAGAAAATCGATCATTATAGAACTCGACCGCCGCGTCGAGATCTGCTGCGAAGCCGTTGTGAAAGTACGGCGCGCGGGCCGCGAGGTCGCGGAGCATCGGACCCTTGAATCGGCCGATGTGGCTCCACTTGCCATCGATCATCGCGCGGCCCGGGTCGGTGACCTGGACGGTCTCGCCGGTGGTCTTGTTGCGCAGCGTGTAGAGCGGCATGTCAGGCGCGCGGCGCGACGCATCGACCAGGCCGATGTTGAGCGGCGCGACGATCGAGTGGTTCCCGCCGTTGGGGGTGTCGTGGCAGGTCGTGCAGGTGCCGACCAGCGTCTTCGGCTTGCCGAAGATCGCCTCGTCGTTGATCCCCGACACACCCGAGATCGAGATCGGATGCGTGTTGAAGATGTGCTGACCGCGGGCGACCGCACGGCGGGCCGCGGCGTCCTGGCCGCGGGCGTCGGCCCATGCGTCGAAGATGTTGAACACGATCGGCGTGAACGGGGCGCCGGTCTTGCTGTCGCCGAGGTTGTCGTTGATGCCGATGTAGAACGTCTCCTTGAGGATCTGCGCCGGGCCGCCCTTGGCCCCATCCTCCTGGAGGTACTTGGCGCGGCGGTCGTAGATCTGTGCGGTCGCGAGCGCGACCTCGAAGTCGACGATCGACGTGCGCTGTGTGGCGCTGATCGCCGCGCCTTGCGCATGGGCGACCACCGCGTCGCTCGACTGCGTGAGGAACTCGGAGATCACGGTGGCGCCGGGCACGACCTCGCGACCGTCCCACATCACGGTGCTATTGAAGTTGAGATTGGTGGTCGGCAGCGGGCGGCGGAACAGCGACAGCTCGGACGCGCTCGCGAAGTGATACGGATCATCGACGGCGACGAGCTCGAACTCGGCGTTCGCGGGGACCGGCAGGCCGATCCGGATGAGGCCGTGATCGAGCAGCATGCTGTACGCCGAGCGGCGCTTGGCCAGCGTCGAGACATCGGCGGTCGGAGCGTTCGCGCCATCCACCGTGCGGAACACCGCGCCCAGCCCGAACCGGTCGTCGCGCGCGCCGCCGCGGGTCGCATCGAACACCGCCTGCAACTGCGCGGGCGTGATCGTCCAGCCGGCGCTGGGGACGTGACAGCTCACGCAGCGCCGGCCGTTGGTGCCGAGCGGCTGAAAGAACTCGTTGTCGAGGTCGATGAAGCCCTGCGAGCTTACCGTCGTGAACACGCCGGTGGCGTTGAACATCGGCACGTGATTGGGCAGTCGATTGCGAGGATCGGCGTGGCGCGCGACGATCGTCTCGAGCTCGTTCATCGTCGATGGCATCGCTTCGGTCGGCTCGTCGTCGACGTCTGTGACACAACCAGCAGCAGCGCTTCCAAGCAGCCCGCCGAGGACAAATACCGTGTGCAGTTTCATGTCTGCGCACATGTGCAGGTGAAGCGCCATATGTCGTCGTCGGTAAGCCGCGCAGATTTCATCCGACTCCGTTTCGCGCGTCGCACCCTGATGTCTTCGGTGAACGCACGGGTAGCCGAGAGTGGCTGTTTGACCGACGACGATCTCGTTGGGGAGAGCGATATCGTGATGTTCGAGCGCGATAGCGCAGCTTCGGTAATGGGGTAGTACTCGGTGAGTCGATCGCGTACCGCTGGCGCGGTACGCTGGATCGCAGGGAAAGCTCACCTTGAAGGATAAAAACCTACGATGCGCCAGATTTGACGCCAACGTAGGATATTTTGGCGATCGCGCCGTGGGGCGTGCGCGCCACGGGGGGGCACCTGATGCAGCCTGCGTCACGCGCTGCCGCTGTGGCTGCACAAATAATGTTGCGCTGTAATCGCCGCCGTGATGGGGGCTCGTGCCACTCTCGTGCAGCGCAATGCCGTCTTATCTATTCCAGGCGCAGGCCGGCTGGTGCACAAGACGTGACGGGTTTATCGTTGGCAGCCATTCGTGGGTTGCGATCCGCTGCGCGTGTAGAAAACGACGCTTGATGGACGGCTGTGGCGCGACGCTGCGCGGCGGCCGGGAAACGTCGTCGCGCAGCACCGCGATCTTGGTCGCGCGTCCGCGTCGAGGTGCGTGCTCGCACGACGCCTGGCGACTCCAGCGCTGTCGGTCTTATTCTGATGTTGTGGCTAAAGTGGGTATTGTGAGATCAGGCGGTATCGCTCGGGCCGTCGGGTGTAAGCGGCGTTGCCGCTCGACGGCCGGGAGCGAGCGGCGCCGCACGCTCAATTTTGGGATAACAAACCACTACGTAAGTTGATATACAATCTTGTTAACATGGTGGCGATTGATCCTCAGAGTCCGCTCGGTGCTCAGCTGCCGGAGCAGTTCGGCAGGTACTCACTGCTCGGCCACCTTGCGACCGGCGGCATGGCGGAGGTCTGGCTGGCCCGCCAGCTCGGGATGGAGGGTTTCGAGAAGATCGTCGTCATCAAGCGAGCCCGCCCCGAGCTGATCGATCGCGAGACCACGCGGCTGTTTCTCGATGAGGCGCGCCTGGTCGCGACGCTCGAGCACCCGAACATCGCGCAGGTCTACGAGATCGGGTCGGTCGCCGGCTCGTACTTCTTCGTGATGGAGTACGTCGATGGCGCCGACCTTCGCCGGCTGATCGAGGCCGCGCTGGCCAAGCACCAGCGGATCTCGCTGCCCGAGGCGCTGTATATCATCACGCACGTGTGCACCGCGCTGCATTACGCGCACGAGAAGCGCGATCTCGACGGCCACCCGCTGCACCTGGTCCATCGCGACGTGTCGCCGTCGAACGTCCTGCTCAGCCACGATGGCGCGATCAAGGTCTGCGACTTCGGGATCGCCAAGGCGCACAACCGCGAATCCGAGAACACCAAGAACGGCGTGCTCAAGGGCAAGTTCTCGTACATGTCGCCCGAGCAGTGCGAGGGCAAGGACATCGATCGGCGCAGCGACGTGTTCTCGATCGGGATCCTGCTGTACGAGCTCACCACGCTGTCGAAGCTGTTCCGCGGTCCGAGCGACTACGCGCTGCTCCAGAAGATCGTGGAAGCCCCGATCCCGCGGCCGTCGACGCGCGTTCCGGGATATTCGCCGGCGCTCGAGCAGATCGTGATGAAGGCGCTGGCGAAGTCACCCGACGAGCGTTACCCGAGCGCGCAAGCGCTGCAGCTCGATCTCGAGGAGTTCGCGCGCGAGCACAAGCTCGCGATGTCGTCGGTGCGGATCGCCAAGCTGATGAGCACGCTGTTCGAGAAGAAGAACGACGTGCTGATCCGTGCCCAGCGCGCCTCCAGCAACCAGTTCCTCGAGGCGACCGCTGCCGCTGGGGGATCGGGCAACATGCCGGCATTCCTCGCGGTCGGCTCGGCGCCGCTGCTGCCATCGCCGGACGGGAAGCACGGCACGCACAGCGCGCACAGCGCGGCGATGGCGACCACGGCGATGGCGCCGATCCCGCTGCCGGTCGCGATCCCGGTCACCGGCATCGCGCGGGTGCCGTCGCATCGGCCGATCCTGCTGCTGGTGAGCGCGGTCCTGGCCGGCGCGTTCGCCGTCGCGGTGACGGTCGCCGACCAGATGATCGCCAGCGCGGGGGAGCGGGCGGCGTCCGGGGCGCTGGTGGCCGATGCCGAGCGCATCTCCTCGGTGTTCGAGGCAGCTGCGCGTTCAGCCCACATGCGCGCCGATGGGATCGCGACGACCCCGATGCTGCGCGCCGCGATCGAAACCGACGCGGCGACGTTGCGCGATCTCGCGAATACGGAGATGGTGTTCACTGCGGAGACCGGTGAGACGCTCGAGGTGTTTCAGTTTCGCGGCAACAAGCCATCGTCGCTTCTGCGGATCCCCAAGACCGGACCTGCGCTCCAGCCGCTTCCGGGTCGCGACACTCGCGTGGTGAGCGACGGCAAGGGGGTCACGCTGTCTGCGAGCGCGCCGATCTCTGGATACACCCCTGGTCTGACCGGCGGGCTCGTGATCTCGACCCCGGTCGATCTGACGTCGATTCGGCGCGCGCTCGAGGAACATGCGAGCCGTGCTGCGCTCACCGGGCTCGGTGCCGAGCTCGCGCTCACCGGGCCGCAGGATGGTCCATGGAGCGCACCGCTCAAGCTCGCCGTGCCTGCCAGTGGCGGGTGGAGCGGCGGAGCCGCGAACCTGATTGCCACGCCGAAGCGCGCCACCGGGCTGTCCTGGGCCTGGCAGGCGCGCGCCATGTCTGGTGGACTCGCTGCACTGCTGCTGGCCGGCTTTGTCGTCGGCCTCGCGCGTCGCCCGCGATCCTGAACCCTGCCCGAGGAGCCCCCGTGAAGCTTAGACGTCTATGGATCTGCTTGTTGTTGGCCGGCTGCGGATCGAGCAAACCCGCCCCGGTATCCCCCACACCTGCCGCGGCCGCCGAGGATCCCCCGGCGAAGTCCGAGCCGGCACCGGCCCCCGTCGAGGAGGCCGCCGCCCCGGCCGCACCGCCGGCCACCAAGACGCTGTTCGAGCGGCTCGGAGGGACGCCCGCGATCACGGCGGTCGCCGACGAGTTCGTCAACCGGACGACCGCCGATCCTCGGATCAAGTACCGGTTCTTCAACACCGATCCGGTCAACCTCAAGCGGCTGCTCACCGAGTTCGTGAGCCAGGCGACGGGCGGCCCGGTCACCTACACCGGTCGTGACATGGTCACGTCCCATGCTGGCATGGACCTCGTGGACGACGAGTTCACGGCCCTGGTCGAGGATCTCGTCGGTGCGCTCGACAAGTTCCACGTTCCGGACCGCGAGAAGGGCGAGCTGATCGGCGCGCTCGGACCGCTGAAGCCGCAGATCGTGGTCGCTCCCGGCAAGCTCAAGCCGGTCCCGGACGCGACGTTCGCGAAGGCGACCGCGCTGGTACCCAGGCTCAAGGACAAGGAGGCGTCCGACTTGCTCGGCGCCGCGATCACGGCGGGCAAGCGTGGGCAGCGCTCGTTCGCCGAGCAGCTGTTCAGCCGAGCCGAGATCATCGTCGGCCCGCAGCAGCTCGCGAGCGTCTCCGAGGTGTTCCGTGAGGGAGCGCCGCCGCGCGTCCACTCCGCGCTGAAGACCATGAAGGACACCGCGCCGCAGCCCACCACGGCGGTCGGCAGCTCTGATAGCGACGATCCGAAGCGGAAGGCGGGAGGCGGCATGCTGCACGGCACGCTGCAGCTCCAGGGCAAGCCGATCGGCGGTCTGGGGCTCGTGATGCTGTGGCCCAAGGGCGCCAAGGCCAAGATCACGAAGCGGTCGGCGAAGTTTCGCGTGATCGAGCAGCGCAACAAGACGTTTGCGCCTCACGTGATGGCGGTGCCGGTCGGCTCGACCGTCGCGTTCCCGAACTTCGATTCCATCTATCACAACGTGTTCTCGCTATCGCAGCAGCGGTTCGACCTCGGCATGTACAAGAGTGGTGACATGCGGCAGATGGTGTTCGACAAGCCGGGCATCATTCGTCTCGGCTGCAACATCCACGCGAACATGTCGGCGTACTTGATCGTCGTGGATGCGCCGCACTACGCCGTTGCTGATCAGGATGGCGCGTTTTCGTTTCAGAGCCTCAAGCCCGGCAAGTACAAGGTCCAAGCGTGGAGCGAGCGCAGCGCGGAGCCGCTGATCACCGAGCTCACCGTGAAGGCTGGCGACAACGAGACCACGGTCGATCTCAAGGGCGGGGCGGCGCAGGGCCCGAGCGAAGACAAGTTCGGCGCGGCACGCTAAGTCCGGCAGGCCCGCATCGGCCTACAGCGTGCGAAGGAAGGCGACGAGGTCGGTTCGCTCGCGCTCGCTGAGGCCGAGGTTGAAGCGGGTCTCGTAGAACTCGACGACGGCGTCGAGGTCGTTGGCGAGCCCGTTGTGAAAGTAGGGGGCACGGGGCGCCAGGTTGCGGAGCATCGGACCCTTGAACCGGCCGATGTGGCTCCACTTGCCGTCGAGCATCGCGCGGCCGGGGTCGGTGACCTGGACGGTCTCGCCGGTCGTCTTGTTGCGGAGCGTGTAGAGCGGCATGTCCGGCGTGCGGCGCGACGCATCGACCAGGCCGATGTTGAGTGGCGCGACCACCGAGTGGCTGCCGCCGTTGGGCGAGTCATGGCACGTCGAGCAGGTGCCGACGAGAGTCTGCGGCTTGCCGAACGCAGCCTCGTCGTTGATCCCCGACACACCGGAGATCGAGATCGGCCGCGAGTTGAAGATCTGCTCGCCGCGGGCGACCGAACGGCGCGCCGCCGCGGCGGGGCCGCGCGCGTGGTCCCACCGCTCGTAGAGCGAGAACACGATCGGTGAGAACGCCTTGCCGGACCGGCTGTCGCCGAAGTTGTCGTTGATGCCGATGTAGAACGGCTCCTCGAGGATCTCGGCGGGGCCACCCTTGGCGCCGTCGGCGTGCAGCAGCTTGGCGCGGTGATCGAAGATCTGGGCCGACGCGAGCGAGGTCTCGAAGCTGACGATCGCGGCGCGCTGCGCGAGGTCCAGGGGGCGGCCCTGGGCGTGGAGGATCGTCGCGTCGTTCGCCTGGGTCAGGAACTCCGAGATCACGGTGGCGCCGGGCACGACCTCGCGGCCATCCCACATCACGGTGCTATCGAACTTGAGATTGGCAGTCGGCAGCGGACGGCGAAACAGCGAGAGCTGTGCCGCGCTCGCGAAGTGATAGGGATCGTCGACCGCGACCAGGTCGAACTCGGCGTTCGCCGGCATCGGCAGGCCGACGCGGATCACGCCATGCCGGAGCAGCATGCTGTAGGCGGCGCGGCGCTTGCGGCGCGTCGAGACATCGGCGTCGGGCGAGTTCGCGCCATCGACGGTCCGGAACACCGCGCCGAGCCCGAAGCCATCCTCGTAGGCGCCGCCGTCGGTCGCATCGAACGTCGCCTGCAGCTGGCGCGGCGTGATCGTCCAGCCCTGGGTCGGGACGTGGCAGCTCACGCAGCGCCGGCCGTTGGTTCCCAGGTCCTGGAAAAACTCGTTGTCGAGATCGATGAAGCCGTGCGAGCTCACCGTGGTGAACACGCCGGTCTCGTCGATCACCGGGATGTTGTTCGGAAGCCGGTTGCGACGGTCGCAGTGCCGCGCGACCACCGCGTCGAGCTCGCTGGCCTCGCTCGCGTACGTCGCGTCGTCGGCGTCGTCGGCGTCGTCGTCCGCGTGGCCTGGCTCGCTCGCGTCGGTGATACAGCCGGTGATCGCCAGGAGCGCACAGCACATCCACACAAGCCGCTTCGTCATGAATCCGGCTCGTGCACACGAGGCGCCAGGCGCCAGCACGCGCAAGCCATTGAAACAACTACACCTACACGTGGTGTTTTGCGCTCCCGATCAGTCCAGGGTGGACCGAAGGAAGTTCATCGCGCCGATCGCTGAGTCGTAGCGACTACGCAGAACCCTTATCGACGCCATATTTTCGGAGATAGGCGCGCACGTGGTGGCGCTCCATGCCGCTCTGCCGGGCCATCTCGCTGACGTTGCCCTTCGCGCGCCGGTTCAGCTCGCTGAAGTAGTTGCGCTCGAACGCGACGACCGCCTGCCGCTTGGCATCGGAGAATGCGGTCGCGTGCTGCGTGGATTGCGGAGGCTGCTCATCGCGCGCGAGCAGCAGGACGTCGTCGATCGCGTCGGGCGTCGCGGCGAGCGTCGCCGCCACCGACACCACGTTGACGAGCTCGCGCACGTTGCCGGGCCAGTCGTGGGAGGCCATGCGGCGCTCGATCCAGTCGAGCACGATCGGCGCGGCCCAGGCCTGCTGGACGCGCGCGCAGATGTCTTCGACCAGCATCGGGACGTCCGCGAGTCGTTCGCGGAGCGGCGGGAGCTCGATCCTCACCTGCGCGATCCGGAAGAACAGGTCGGAGCGAAACCGGCCTGCGTTCATCTCTGATCCGAGATCGCGCCGGGTCGCGGCGATGATCCGGACATCGATGCTCTCGAACGTCGAGCCGGCGATCCGCTTGACCTGGCGCTCCGACAGCGCGCGCAGCAGCTTGGGCTGGATGTCGATCGGCAACTCGCCGAGCTCGTCGAGAAACAGCGTGCCGCCATCGGCCTCGGCGAGCGCACCGTCGCGGCGCTCGTTCGCGCCGGTGAACGCGCCCTTCTCGTGGCCAAACAGGATGCTCTCGGCGAGCGACTGCGGGATCGAGCCGCAATCGACGACGACGAACGGCCCACCGCGGCGGGTGCTCGCATCGTGGATCGCGCGGGCGACGCCTTCCTTGCCGGTGCCGGTCTCACCGAGCACCAGGACGCTGAGCGGCGTCGCCGCGATCTTCTCCAGCACCGAGAACACGCGGCGCATCTTGGGCGACGCCCCGACGATCGATCCGAAGCGGTCGGCGTAGCCGAGCTCGACGCGTTGCTTGCTGCCCGACGGCTCGATCATGAGCCGCGTCGTGCCGATGGTGAGCTCGGCCTTGCCCGCGATCACCGCGTCGCGGATCCGCACGTTGGAGCAGAACGTGCCGTTGGTGCTGCCGAGGTCACGCACCGCGATCCCGTCGCTGATCGCGCGGAGCTCGCAGTGCACGCCGCTGACCTCGCTGTCCTCGACGACGACGTCAGCGCCGACGCTGCGCCCGATCACGATCGGCTCGACGTCGATCGTCCGGCTCGTACCGTCCGGCAGCAGGAGCGTGCCACCACGGATGAACCAATGAAGAGCTTTTGCGCGCGTCTCCATGATTCGGGCTACTCAGTGTGCCATGCCGAGCGCCCGTGGTGGTAGCGCCGGTGCCGCACTCGAAGCCGCGCGTGCCCGCGTCACAGTGGCGCGCCCCGGCCGGTGAATGTAGGCAGACAGAGGCGGCGGGGCGGCGGCGCTCACGGGGCAGAGGGCGCCGGTGAAGCGGGAGCCGATGAAGCCGGCTCCGGGGTCGCGGGGTCGGGCGTCGCTTGTGGGTCGCTGGAATCGGGAGCTGGCGCGCCAGGTTTTGCCGCCTTCTTCTGCTTCCGCGTTGAGCGCTTGGTTGCGTTCGGCGCCGGTGCGATCTCGGGGCTGGGCGCGGCGGGCTCGGGCGCGGGGGGCAGGGTAGTCCCGCCGGCGGGATCGGCGGGCTGCGATGGCTGCGATGCGGCCGAAGGCGCGACGGCAGGCGCCGCGGCCGGCGGCACGATCGGTGCGGGCGCGGTAGCGGGCGGTCCCGCGGATCCGGCATCCGGTCGCACGTCGCCACGCACCGCGTCGACGAGGAATCCGATCGCGACGGTGCAGACGATCACCGCGAACACGATCCAGAGCACGCGCCGTGGTCGCCGCGTGGGCGGCTGCGTGAGCACCGGGATCGGCACGATCGTCGAGGGGCGTCGCGGCGGCGTCAAGACGGTGGTCGGGAGATCGTCCATCGCCGCGTCGTCTTGTTCGTCGTCCTCACCGGCACCGTCGTCCGGTGTCTGGAGCGGAGGCGCTGTGCGATCGAGCTCCGCGACCAGGTGGTCGCCCAGCGAGATCCCGGCGCGCTGGGCGTTCTGCCACGCCTCGGTCTCGTCGCGGAACGCCGCCGACATCACCTCGGCGAGCTTGGGCGTCGAGAGATCCAGGCGCCGCCGCTTCGCAAACTCGGTGAGCGCCTCGCCGAGCTCGCCGGCGGTCGCCCAGCGGTCCTCGCGGCTGCGGGCAAGCGTCTTCATCACGATCTGCTCGAGCTGGGGCGGGTACTGAGGGTTGACCAGGGACGGCCGCGGTGCGTCAAGCTCGATCACGGCCTTCAGGGTCTCGAGCTCGGACTTGCGGCGGTACAGCAGGCGACCGGTCGTCATCTCCCACAACAGGATGCCGATGCAGAACACGTCGCTCCGGCGATCCAGGGCTTCGCCGAGCGCCTGCTCCGGCGACATATAAGCGACCTTGCCCTTGAGGATCCCGGTCCGCGTGCGCGCCACCTGCGTGTTCGCCTTGGCGATCCCGAAGTCGACCAGCTTGACGCGGCCGTCGTAGGTCAACAGCACGTTGTGCGGCGATACATCCCGGTGGACGATGCCGAGCAGCTCGCCATCGGCGCCGGTCCGCTCGTGCGTGTAGTCGAGGCCGCGGCAGATGCCGCGCGCGATCGCCAGGGACTGGCCGAGCCGGATTCCGACCCCCTTGAGCGCCATCTGGCGAAACACGCGCCGCAGATCGTGGCCGTGTAGGTGCTCCATCACGATGTAGTGCTGGTCGTTGGTCTGGCCGCGCTCGTAGACCTCCACGACGTTGGGGTGGCGCAGCGTGATGGCGATGCGCGCCTCGTCCAGGAACATGCGGACGTAGTCAGGGTCGGATGCGAGTGCGCGGTGTAAACGCTTGATCACGACCAGGCGCTCCGGACGCGCTGGTCTGCTTCTTCGTGCAAGCAGGATCTCGGCCATCCCGCCCATGGCGAGCGGGCGCAGAACCTTGAAGTCGTCTGACACAGCCGTCTCGAAATGAGCGGCTAACATTTTGTGCAACGTAGCAGGTCCTCGAGACCGCAATCAACGCCGGCGTCGTATCCAAGCTCGACTCGTTTCAGCGCACGATTCCACGTGGGCGGTCTGGTTGAACTCAGCCTGGAAATCATGCAACCCAGCTTACGGTTGAGGGTCCGACCAGCCGCGGATGGTGCACCACTATGCAGCGATTATGCATTTGTCGGGGCTCGGAATATCGCCGAGCACTGTACTTCTGCTATTTTCAGATTCGCAACCGTGATGCACGCCTGCCTGATGGTGATTCCCAGTATTGGCATTTTTTGATCGTGATGTCTTGCCGCGGTTGATACACAATCCGGGGTAACCATGGGCGTGATCGATCAGCGGGGGCCGTCGAACGCGCTGCTTCCCGAGCAGTTCGGCAAGTACTCGGTGCTCGGTCACCTGGCGACCGGTGGCATGGCCGAGGTCTGGCTGGCGCGCCAGGTCGGCATGGAGGGGTTCGAGAAGATCGTCGTCATCAAGCGCGCGCGCCCCGAGCTCGCCGATCTCGAGACCACCGGGCTGTTCCTTGATGAGGCGCGGCTGGTCGCGACGCTCGAGCACCCGAACATCGCTCAGGTCTACGAGATCGGGTCGGTGAACGGCTCGTACTTCTTCGTGATGGAGTACGTCGACGGCGCGGACCTGCGGCGGTTGATCGAGACCGCGATCGCCAAGCGCACCCGGGTGTCGATCGCCGACGCGCTGTACATCATCACACACGTCTGCACCGCGCTGCACTACGCGCACGAGAAGCGCGATCTCGACGAGCGCCCGCTGCACATCATCCACCGCGACGTGTCGCCGTCGAACGTGCTGCTGAGCCACGACGGTTCGATCAAGGTCTGCGACTTCGGGATCGCGAAGGCGCACAGCCGCAAGGCGGACAACACCCAGAGCGGTGTGCTCAAGGGCAAGTTCTCGTACATGTCGCCCGAGCAGTGCCAGAGCTTCCCGATCGATCGGCGCAGCGACGTGTTCTCGATCGGGATCCTGCTGTACGAGCTCACCACGCTGTCGAAGCTGTTTCGCGGCAGCAGCGACTACGCGTTGCTCCAGAAGGTCATCGAGACGAACGTCCCGCCGCCGTCGACCCGCGTGGCGGACTACCCGCCCGGGCTCGAGCACATCGTGATGAAGGCGCTGGCGCAGTCACCGGACGACCGGTATCAGACCGCGCAGGCGCTCCAGCTCGATCTCGAGGAGTTCGCCCGTGAGCAGAAGCTCGCGATGTCGTCGGTCCGGATCGCGCAGCTGATGAGCTCGCTGTTCGAGAAGCGGTCCGGCGCCTGGATCCGCGCGCCGCGCGCGCAGAGCGAATCGGTCCCGGGTGAGATCGCGACCGGCTCGAACGGCCTGCCGGTGTTCCTCGCGGTGGGCTCCGCCCCGTCGGCTTCGGGCGCGTCGCTCACGGACGAGCGCTCGCCCGGGTACCGCGCCGGGCTGTTGCTGGTGGGCGCGGTGCTCGCAGGGGCGTTCGCGGTGGCCGTCACGGTCGCCGATCAGATGATCGCCAGCGCGGGCGAGCGCGCCACGGCGACCGCGCTCGTGGCCGACGCCGAGCGCGTGTCGTCGGTGTTCGAGTCCGCGGCCCGATCGACGCACATGCGGGCCGACGGGATCGCGACGACGCCGATGCTGCGTGCGGCGATCGAGACCGACGTGAAGACGCTCCATGATCTCGCCAACACCGAGATGGTGTTCACCGCCGAACCCGGCGAGACCCTCGAGGTGTTCCAGTTCCGCGGCGGCAAACCGACGTCGCTGCTGCGCATCCCGAAGACGGGGCCGGCGCTCCACGCGCTGACCGGTCGCGATACCCGCGTGGTCAGCGATGGCCGGGGCATCATGCTGGCCGCCAGCGCGCCGATCTCGGGATACAGCGCCGGGTCTTCGGGTGGCCTGGTGATCTCGACCCCGGTCGATCTGACGTCGATCCAGCGTGCGCTCGACGAGCACGCGGTGCGCGCATCGCTCACCGGGCTGGGCACCGAGCTGCCGCTCGTCGGACCACGGGATGGTGCGTGGCTGGCCCCGGTCAAGCTCGCGGTGCCGGCCAGCGGCGGGTGGAGCGGCGGAGCCGCGACCTTGATCGTGACGCCCAAGCGGGCGGTCGGGCTGACCTGGGCCTGGCACGCGCGCACCGCCTCGGGGGCGCTCGCAGCCCTGCTGCTGATCGGCTTCGTGGTCGGCCTCGTGCGCCGTCCGCGGGACCTGGCCCGAGAGACCGGCGCCTGAGCCCGCAGCCCGCGAGGTGATCTGTATGCGGCGATCGGTGCGCGGCGCAGCGGCGTCTGGCGTGCAAGCCGATCGATCGGCGGAGCCCGGAACTGGCGAGATCCCTTCGCGCATGGCTGCTCGTAAGCCATTGAATCTGCTAGCTCGCAGCAAAGCACCGTCGCCTTTTACGCGGGGTAAGCCATAAACCTGTCACGAACTGTCGATCCGGTGTCGTCTCATTCGTCGTGTTGGCAAAGGACAGCGACATGCCGTGTGAAGACCAGAGCGCCGACGTCGAGCAGCGGGCCCGACCCGCATTCGCCGCGCGGGGATCTGATCACGAGCGCGCGGTGCCACGCGATGAGGGTGGTGGATGGGACCTGGTCCAGTATGACTGGGGCGCTCGCCAGGCCGATCCGGCCTGGTCATCGAGCGGGATCAGGGCGTGGCTTTCCGCGGCGTTCGCACGGGTTGGGCGCCTGGTCATGCGCCACCCCGACGTGGTCGACGCCCGACCGAGCTTGCGCGAACGCTAGCGGCGACAGAACCGCCGCGGCGTGCGCCGCCCGCTGCGAGATCGTGACAACGCGCCCGGCTGCACCCCGACGCGTTGACCTCCACCCAACGGGCCCTGTTCCGGCTCGATCTACGGCAAAGCTGGCGGACAAGGAGGTTTCGGGACCGCTCCCAGCACGCGGTGGACCACCTCCTGCATTTCGGTGGGGGCACCGCCGGTGGACGTGGATCCATCGCTCCACATGTTGTTCCGAGTCGACTACGTGGTGTCCCTGATGCTCGCCGGTGCGATCGCGGCGGTGCTCGCCGGCCGTCGCCTGGCCGCGGTCGATGCGCGCCGGGTCGCGCGCGGCTACCTGGTCGCAACCGCCGCGGTGGTTGCGCTCCGCGTGGTCCTGTTCGTCGTGCGCTACCCGCTCGGGATCGACTGGCCGCCGGAACCGGTGCGGCAGGCGTTCGGCGATCTCGGCTGCGTGCTGCTCGGCGTCGCCTACGGGCTGGCCGTGCTGGAACGGATGCGCGGTGGGTTCGCCGCGGTGCTGCGGTCGTCCGAGGTGCAGTTCGCGCTGTGCCTGTCCACCGGTATGGGGTTCGTGCTGGCCGCGATGGGCGGGGTGTTCTACATCGAGGCCATGCGCGCGTTCTTCGCGCAGTCGGGCTACTCGGCGACGTTCCTCTATTTCATCAAGGCCGTCGAGCTGGCCGGCGGCATCGCGCTGATGCTGCCGTGGCGTTGGCTGAACCTGGCCGCCGCGGCGGGGCTCGCGATCACCATGTTCGGCGCGATCTACACCCACGTCCACAACGGTGATCCACTCGATGACTCGACCGGCGCGATCACCATGGTCCTGCGGTTGGCGACGATCGCCGTGCTGCTCGCGGGTCACCGCTGGCGTGGCGTCGGGCTCGGTGTGGCGGTGTGCGCCGCGCTGGCGGTTGCGGGCAGCGCGCTGGTGCGTGGGCCGGCCGCACCGCCGCCGCCCAGCGATGAGCTGGAGTACTTCGTCGGCGACTGGAGTTGCGCCGGCAGCTTCGCGACCGGCAGGCCGATCGAGGCCCGGCTCCACGCCGAGCGGGGCGCCGGTGGTGCCTGGCTCGTGATCCGCCACGACGACCTGCCGCCGAACGGCTACCATGCACTGGCGGAGTGGAACCACGGCAGCGCGGGCTGGATCGGCACCTGGCAAGACGCCGGGGGCCTGCGGACGTTCCAGTCGGCCGGTTGGCAGGCGGGGCAGCTGGTCTGGGACGGCGGCCGCAACGGCGCCCGCGATCAGCGGTTCCTGTACCAGCGGCGCGGCGACGCCGAGCTCGAGCTGGGCTACGAGACCCAGGGCCCCGCCGGCTGGCGGCGGATCGATACGCTGACCTGCCGTCGCGGCTAACAAACGTATGGGACAGGAGCTGTGTGAGCTAGCCGCGCGACGCGACGCGCGGTGGGGTGAATGGACCGGCTCCGCTGGTCCACAGGGGACAGGAACGTCCCCTGTCGATCGAGCCGGAACAGGAACTTTGACCGAAGGTCAAAGAGTTCCTGTGTAGAGTGCCCCCGTGCGCCAGCGCTACCTCGTCGCCGTTGTCGGTTGCTCGATCGTCGGACTCATGTCGGCGGGCGAGATGTACTACTGGGGCCAGCTCGCGCACCGCGACGACCTCGGCTTCGCGCGCGCGTTTCTCATCAACGGCATGTCGTGGTTGGTGTACGCGGCGCTGGCGCCCCTGGTGGCGGCGTGGGGCGTGCGATACCGCTTCGAGCGGCCCCGGCGAGCGGCGGCGATCGCGGCCAACCTCACCGGCATCGTCGCGACCGTGACCCTGTTCGCGCTGTGCAACGCCACCACCGACCACTTCTTCGGGCTGACCGAGCCGCACGATCCGTTCTGGGTCCACTTCCGCAACAGCTGGGTGTACCAGTCACCGTTCGCCGTGCTGACCTACAGCGCGACGGTGGGCGCCGGCTACGCCGCCGAGTACACGCGGCGATCGCGCGAGCTGGCGCAGCTGCAGACCGAGCTGACCCAGGCGCAGCTCAGCGCGCTGCGCATGCAGCTGAATCCGCACTTTCTGTTCAACACGCTGCACACGATCGCCGCGTTTGTCCGCGAGCACGACGAGCGCCAGGCGGTCGAGCTGATCGAGCGGCTCGGCGATGTGCTCCGCCACGTCCTGCGCAGCTCGAACGAGCTCGAGGCACCGCTCGCCGGCGAGATCGATTTTCTGCAGAAGTACCTCGAGATCGAGCAGGCGCGGTTCGGCGACCGCCTGGAGATCTCGTTCGCGATCGACGACGACGTGGGCGCGGCGCTGGTGCCGCAGCTGATCGTCCAGCCGCTGGTCGAGAACGCCTTGCGCCACGGTCTGGCGCCGCGCGCCGCGCCGGGCAAGCTGTCGGTGACGGCGCACCGGCACAACGGCAGCCTCGAGGTCCGTGTCCGCGACGACGGGCTCGGTCTGCGCGACGGCTGGGACGCCGAGGACGGGCTCGGCCTGCCCAACGTGCGGGCGCGGCTATCGCGGATGTACGGCGCGGCGGGCCGGCTGCTGCTGAGCTCGCCGGCGGGCGGCGGCGTCCTCGCGACCGTGACGCTGCCGTTCCACGAGGCCAGTGATGACTGAGCTCCGGGTCGTCGTCGTCGAGGATGAGCCCGCGGCGCGCCGGGTGCTCGTCAATCTCCTGTCGGCGCACGACGACGTGCGGGTGCTCGATCAGTGCCGCCACGGCAAACAGGCGGTCGAGACGATCACCGCGCTGCGCCCCGACCTGGTGTTCCTCGACGTCAAGATGCCCGAGCTCGACGGGTTCGGCGTGATCGAGCAGATCGGCGCCGAGCGGATGCCGCCCGTCGTGTTTGTCACCGCGTTCGACGAGTTCGCCGTCCGCGCGTTCGACGTTCACGCGCTCGACTATCTGGTGAAGCCGTTCTCGGATGCGCGGTTCGAGGCCACGCTGGTGCGCGCGCGGCGCCGGCTCGCCGAGACCCAGGCGTCCAAGTTGCGCGCGCTGCTCGATGACGATCGGGGCGACGCGCTCGCGCGGTTCGCGGTCCGGGTCGGCAACCGCAGCGTCGTGATCGCGGCGCGCGACGTCGCGTGGATCGAGGCCCAGGATTACTACGTGCTGCTGCACGTCGGCAGCGCGGCGCACCTGCTGCGGCATTCGATCCGTGCGCTCGAGGTCCGGCTCGATCCACGGCGGTTCGCGCGGATCAACCGCTCGGCGATCGTCAACCTCGACCACGTGCGGCTGCTCGAGCGCCGGCCGATCGGCAACTGGACCGTCCGCATGACCCAGGGGATCGAGCTGCAGGTCAGCCGGCGGCGGCGGGCGGCGGTGGTTCGCTTGCTGGGCGATCGCGGCTGACCGCCCCGGCCGGACTCACGCAGCTCAGGCAGCGTGCGCAGCGTGCGTAGCTCACGCAGCTCACGCAGCTCACGCAGCTCAGGCGGGGCGGCGGAACACCTGGAACGGCGAGAAGCTCTGCGCCGTCGCCATGATCTCGATCGTGTTCACGTTCATGTGGGCCGGGGCCGAGGCGGCCCAGTGCACCGACTCGGCGATGTCTTCGGCGCGCAGCGGATCCACGCCGGTGTAGACCGCGTTGGCCCGGGCCTGATCGCCGTTGAACCGCACGGTGGAGAACTCGGTGGCCGCCATCCCGGGTTCGATGCACGTGACCCGGAGGCCGGTGCCGTGCAGGTCGCTGCGGAGGTTGAGGCTGAACTGATGCACGAACGCCTTGGTGGCGCCGTAGACGTTGCCGCCGGGGTACGGATAGCTGCCGGCGACCGAGCCGATGTTGATGACGTGGCCGCGGCCGCGCTCGACCATGCCGGGGAGGATCGCGCGCGTCGCATAGACCAGGCCCTTGCAGTTGGTGTCGATCATCTGGTCCCAATCGTCGAGCGACGCGCGCTGCGCCGGCTCGAGACCCTTGGCGAGCCCAGCGTTGTTGACCAGGACGTCGACCTCGGCGAACGCGGGCGGCAGCGAGGCGAACGCGCGCTCGACCGCGGCGCGGTCTTGCACGTCGAGCTCCATCGTGTGCACTGCGTCGCCGAGCTCGGCGGCCAGCGCGGCGAGCCGATCGGTGCGGCGCGCGCACACCACCACGCGAGCCCCACTTGCCACGAACCGCCGCGCCGTCGCGGCCCCGAAACCGGCGCTCGCGCCGGTGACGATCACGGTGCGGATCGCGGCGGTCATGACAACCGTCCTGCCGCGGCGCGGCGATCCCCGGGATGACAGCGTTCCAAACAGCGGCGGGTGAGGGGCGTCATGGCCGGGAATCTTCGGAGCGTCCGACGCCGCGGGCAATACGATCGCCGCGCAATCTCATCGACGTGAGACGCAGAGCGGGGCTCGTGGCGGGGGCACAGCACCGGTCGCTGCGGCCGACCCGGCCTTGAGGTGCTCGGCGGGCCTTGAGGTGCTCGGCGGCCTGGTGCCCCGGGAGAACCCACGGTCGCCGCGTGATCGTGGATCTGGTCACGATCGAAACGTGCTCGTGGTCGCGGCCGAGAACGAGCACGAAATCGCGATCCCCGTGAACGTGCATTCCCGCCGGGCGGTGGCGCACACGCATGTGCAGCGCGTGCTCGGTTCTCGTCGCCGCGATCGCGGAGCGGCACGCGAGCGCCGGAGTTAGCCGCTTCGTCGGAGCGAGCCCCGCACCGGCGCCGGAATTGCACTGCCTTGGGACATGCTTCTCCTCCTCGTCATCCTCCTCCTCCTCGCGGTGTTCGGCGGCGGCTTCGGACACACGCGCTACGGCTATGGCAGCTGGTCGCCCGCGGCGATCATCGTCGTCGTGCTCGCTGTGCTTGCGTTGACCGGCCGGCTGTAGCGACGGCGCTGAGCGCGTTTACAACGCCGGCGGTTCGGGCGTGAACAGCTCGATCTGTGCCGACGCGGGCGTGCCTCCGACGAGCATCACCTGATCATTGGGTAGCGCGGCGGCAAACGCCCCGCTGCGCGCGAGGATCGGCAGCGTCACGATCGGCGCCAGCGTCGTGGCGTCGAGCACCTCGGCGCTGGCGACCGGCGCGCCCGCCGCGTCGGTGCCGCCGGCGACGACCAGGTGCCGCGAGGTCGCGGCCACTGACGGCCGCGATCGTGCGGTGGCCAGCGCATCGGTGATCACCGTCACGATGCCGGTCGCGGCATCGATCACCCGCGCGTCGCGCGACGGCGGGTCGCCACCGCCGATCAAGACGATCCGGCCGTTGGGCAGCGCGGCGGCGGTCGCGTCGGCGACACCCGATCCGGACAGCGTGTCGAACGCGTCGCCACGGAAGCGAAGAATCTGCGCGTCGGCGAAGATCGCCGTTGGCGTTGCGTTGCTGGCGACCACCGAGGCGCCCAGCGGCGGTAGGGCCGCGACGTCGGTGCGCGCCGTGAGCACGCCGGACGCCAGCGTGAGCGCCGGCGTCCCGGTGATCAGATAGCGCTCGGTGTCGACCGGCACCATCAGCTGATCGGTGCGTTCAACTCCCGCGGGGCTGGTGATCGTCGCGTAGGCGCCGTTGGGCGCGACCGTGGTATCGAAGCGCCACAGCGTCCCGGTCGGGTTGCCGTCGGCGCCCACCCCGCCGAACAGGTAGACGCCACCGCTGCTACCCGCCGCGAGCGCAAGGCCCGCGCGAGGCCCGGGCATCGCGATCCCGCTGATCAATGTCTGGTCGTACGCGTTGTAGATCGCGATCGCGGTGGACGGCGACCCGGCGGCATCGCGGCCGCCCGCGAGCACCACGCCGTACGACAGCGACGCGCCCGCCACCTCGCTGCGCGGCGCATCGAGCGCCACCGCGGCGGCGTTGATCGATCGCGGCGGCGCCATGTAGACCACGATGCTGGCGTTGATCGCGGTGACCGGAAACACCGGCGACTGCCCGCACGCCACCAGCACACCACCGGCGTCGAAGCCCTCGACGATCACCGCGCCGCTGCCGCCGCTGGCATCGGTCTCGAGCGCCAGCTCGAAGCCGGCCGCGGTGCGCGGGGACTCGACGACCTGGCGCGGACTGGTCAGCGTCAGCCGGAGCAGCTGCACGGCGTCGAGCACGTGCGATCCCGGCGCGGTGGCGAGATCGAGCGTCACCGTGCCCGTCGCGCCGCCGGTGCACGCGCCCACCGCGAGCGCGACCAGGCCGATCGCGACGCGCCTCGGGGGCGTCATTTGACGAGCTCCGCGATCTGCGCCGGCGTCACGTTGGCGAGCTTGATCGTCTTGCGCCGCGAGCTCGCACCCGCCACGACCTCGACGTCGCTGCGCGCCACGCCGAGCCGCTTCGCGAGCAGCGCGATCACCGCTGCGTTGGCCTCGCCATCGACCGGCGGCGCCGTCACGGCGATCTTGATCCGGCCGTCGTGCATCGGACCGATCTTCTCGCGTGACGCTCGAGGTTGCACGAGGATCTCGATGGTGACGGCCATCACTTACCGCCGCGGCCGAGCTCCTTGGCACGCTTGGTCGCGGTCTCGACCGCGTTGATCAGCGTCGTGCGCAGGCCGCCTTGCTCGAGTGTGTGGAGCCCGGCGATCGCGGTGCCACCCGGCGAGGTGACCATGTCCTTGAGCCGGCCGACATGTTCGTCGGTCTCGAGCAGCATCTTCGCCGAACCCATCACGGTCTGCGCGGCGAGCAGCTGGGCGTTGCGGCGCGACAGCCCGACCTTCACGCCGGCGTCCGAGAGCGCCTCGAGGATCAGGAAGATGTACGCCGGCCCGGAGCCCGACAGCCCGGTCACGGCGTCGAGGTGGACCTCGTCGAGTACCACGGTGATGCCCACGGCGTCGAACATCGCCTTGGCGGTCGCCAGGTCGCGATCGCTGGCGTGCTTGCCCGGCGAGATCGCGGTCGCCCCGGCGCCGACCAGCGCGGGCGTGTTCGGCATCGCGCGCACCACGCGCACGCCCTGCGCCACGGTGGTCTCGATCGCCTCGGTTCCGACCCCGGCGGCGATCGAGATGACGAGCGTGCCGGGCTGCAGCTGATCGCCGATCTCGCGCAGCACCTTGTCGAGGATCTGCGGCTTGACGCTCAGCACGACCACGCCGACCGCGCGCGCGATCTCGCGGTTGTCGAGCGTGACCGCGATGCCGTAGTTGTCCGCCAGCTCGTCGAGCCGCTCGCGGCGCGGCCCCGACGCCGTGATCTGGCCCGGCGGAAGATGATTGCCGCGGACCAGGCCGCGGATCAGCGCCTCCGCCATGTTGCCTGCACCGATGAAACCGATCGACTGACTTGCAAGGATCGACAAGGCCCGAGGTGTAGCACGGCTCCCTGCCGGCATGGCCGCGCGGTCAGGCGTAGCGCAGCCAGGCGGGGATGTCGGCCAGCGCGGCGACCTCGTCGATCGCGCCGGCATCGATCGCGGCTTTGGGCATGCCGTAGATCACCGAGGTCGCCTGATCCTGGGCGAGCGTCTTGCCGTGGGCGCGCTTGATCGCGAGCGCGCCGTCGCGGCCGTCGTGCCCCATGCCGGTCATGATGATCGCGAGCGAGCGCCGGCCGTAGGCGCGGGCGGCCGACACCATCGTGACGTCGGCGGCGGGGCGGCAGCCGTTGACCAGCGCGCCGTCGGTGAGCACCACCGCGCCGCGGTCGTCGAGCTCGAGGTGGCGGTCGCCGGGTGCGATCAGCACTGTGCCGGGCAGCGGGCGATCGCCGGTCCGGGCCTCGCTGACGCTGACCTGGCTGGCGGCGTCGAGCCGCTCGGCCAGCGGGCCGGTGAACCCGGCGGGCATGTGCTGGACGATGATGATCGCGACACGGAGATCGGGCGGCAGCGCCGGGATCAGCTCCGAGAGCGCGGCCGGTCCGCCGGTCGAGATGCCGATCACGCACAGCCGGGGCAGGGTGCCGGGCAACGTCAGCGAAGCGGCGGTCGACATCGCCCGGATCGCGGTCGATGACGCCGACGAGCGCGGCGGGGCCGGCTGAGCCACGGCGCGCGGCCGCGACTGCGCGGCGGTCACGAGCTTTCGGATCAGCTCGTCGGCGATCTTGCTGAGATCGACCGAGACCTCGCCCGCCGGCTTGGTCACGAAGTCGACGGCGCCGGCGGCCAGTGCATCGAAGGTCTCCTTGGCGCCCTGCTTGGTGTGGGCCGAGAACATCACGACCGGGGTGGGGCGCTGCTGCATCACCAGCCGCACGGTCTCGGCGCCGGTCATCCCCGGCATGTTGAAGTCCATCGTGATCACGTCGGGGGTGAGCCGCTGGATCTGCGCGAGCGCGTCGCTGCCGTTCTTGGCCTGACCGACGACGTCGAACGGGCCCGCCGCCAGCGCCTTGGCGATCGCCGCGCGCATGAACAGCGAATCGTCGACGATGAGGACGCGGATCCGGCGGACCGTGCCGAACACGTCTGTGGTCATGGTTCCTCCTCGAGTGCGTCGACGACGTAGCCGGTGACCGGGGTGGCGATGCCCTTGAGCTCGAGCCCGGCGAGCTCGCTGACCTGGACGCGCGCGCCGAGCGCGCTGCGGGTCGACGCGCTGATCAGCACGCGGCCGGGCGGGCACCGGCTCTCGTAGCGATTGGCCTGGTTGACGGTGTCGCCGATCACCGTGTAGTCGCGGCGCACCACGCGCGAGCCGAGATCGCCGCGCACGACCGGCCCCGAGTTGATCCCGATCCGCATCGTGAGCGTTTGCGCGCGGCCGCGGTTGAACGCCGGCATCGCCGCCTGCATCGCGAGGCCGGCGCGCACCGCGCGCGTGGCCGCCGGCGGGGTGCCGCGGACCTCGTCGAACACCGCCATGATCGAGTCGCCGATGAACTTGTCGATGTCGCCGCCGCAGCGCTTGACGATCGGGCACATCACGTCGAAGTAGTCGTTGAGCAGCGCGATCAGCTCGGCCGGCGACAGGGTCGACGACATCGGCGTGAACCCGACGAGGTCGGAGAACATCACGCTGACCGTGCGCTCGTCGGCGCGGAACGCGAGCGCCTCGCCGCGCGCGGCGCGATCCTCGGCCGCGGCGCGCGCGCCGTCGGAGATGAACAGCGCGGAGGCTTCCTTGTAGGCGATCAGGCGGCGCTCGGCGAGCGTGCGCTCGACCAGCGCGATGCACTTGTCCTGGGAGAACGGCTTCACCAGGTAGGCCGACGCGCCGGCGGCGCGCATCTGCGCCATGTCGCGCCGCGAGTCGCGCGCGGTCAGCATGATCACCGGGATCTGGCGGAGCTCCGGATCGCGGCGCAGCGCGTGGACCAGCTCGAAGCCGGTCATCACGGGCATCTCGTAGTCGCTGACGATCAGCGCCGGCCGGATCACCTGGGCCTTGTCGAGCGCGGCCTTGCCGTTGTCGGCGGTCACGACCTCGAAGCCCTGGCGGGCGAGGCAGTCGGCGACGTAGTGGCGCTGCGCGGGCGAATCGTCGACGACGAGGATGCGCTCGCGCGACGCGGGTAGCGAGCCCAGCACCAGGGCGCGCACCCGGGTCGACAGCTCCTCGGGGAGCACCGGCTTGACCAGGTAGTCGTCGGCGCCGGCGTCGAACCCGCGCTCGAGGTCCGCGGCCTCGCCCAGCGAGGAGCAGATCAGGACCGGCACGCGGGAGGTCGCCGGATCGGCCTTGAGCGCCTTGCACACGTCGTAGCCATCGACCAGCGGCATCTCGACGTCGGTGATCACCAGATCGGGGCCGAGCGCGCGGGCCAGCGCGATCGCCTCGGCGCCGTCGCTGGCCGACCGGACCTCATAGCCGTCGTCCTCGAGGAGCGGCACCGTGTGACGATGGATCAGCGGCGAGTCGTCGGCGAGCAGGATCAGCTTCCGGCTGCGGGTCGTGGCGCCGAGCACGTCGAGCACCTCGGCGTCGGAGAACGGCACCAGGAGGAAGCCGTCGGCGTCGACGTCGCGGGCGATCAGGCGGTCGGCAGGCGCGAGCCCGACGATGATCGCCGCGATCGGCTCGACGCCGCGGCGCAGCAGCGCCACCGCGGCCGCGAGCGAGCGATCGGGCAGCCGGCGCGGCAGCAGGGCGGCGTGCGGGGCGAGCTCGGGGATCCGGCGCTCGAGCTCCGCGATCGAGGCCACCGCGGTGACGGTGAAGCCGAGCGGCTCGAGCGGCCGGCGGGCGAGCGCCGCGAGCACGGGCTCGTCGCTGACCAGGACCACGTTCACCGCCCACCGTCCTCGGCGCCGTCGGTCCGGGGCTCGGGCGCCTGGCCGAGCAGCTTTTTCACGATCCGCAGCAGCATCGAGCGATCGTGGGGCTTGGTCAGGTACTCGTCGACCCCGGCGTCGAACCCGCGCACCCGATCGATCCGCTCGCCCATGCTGGTGACCATCACGATCGGCGTGTCGGCGTAGTCCGGCATCGCGCGCAGCGCGCGGGTCAGCTCGTAGCCATCGAGGCGCGGCATCACGACGTCGGTCGAGATCAGATCGAAGTGCCGGGTGCGGGCGAGCTCGAGGCCGTGCTGACCGTCGATCGCGACCGTGACCAGGTACCCCGCGTCGACCAGCAGCCGGCGCAGCGATTCGCGCACGATGTCGGAATCCTCGACGACCAGGATCTGGGTCGAGCCCGTGCGCGCGGCCTCGCGCACCGCCCGGCGTGCGGCCGACGGCCGATCGAGCGCGCGCCGGATGATCGCCGGCACGTCGAGGATCAGCGCGACGCGATCGCCGAGCAGGGTCGCGCCCGCCGCGCACGGCACGTTGGCGAGCAGCGGACCGAGCGACTTGATCACGATCTCGCGCTTGCCGACCAGGTGATCGCAGGCGAGCGCGTAGGTCTCGCGACCGGCGCCGACGTGCTCGACCAGGATGAGCTGGAGCGCGCCGTCGCCGCCGCGGTCGAGCTCGAGGATCGCGTCGAGCCGGATCAGCGGGACGTGATGTCCGCGCACGACGCAGACCTCGCGATCGCCGATCAGCTCGACGTCGCGTGGATCGATCACCAGCACGCGCTTGACGACGTCGAGCGGGATCGCGAACGTCTCGCCTCCCGCGCGGGCGACGATGACCTGGATGATCGCGAGCGTCAGTGGCAGCTTCAACACGAACGCGCTCCCTTGGCCGTGGGTGGACTCGACCTCGATGCTGCCCTTGAGCCGGGTCACGATGGTCTGGCGGACGATGTCCATGCCGACGCCGCGCCCCGAGACCTCGCTGACCGCGGCGGCGGTCGAGAACCCGGCGCGGAAGATCAGCTCGCGCGCCGCATCGTCGTCCATCGCCTCGGCCGCGGCCGGCGTGACCAGCCCGCGCTCGATCGCCTTGGCGCGCAGCCGGGCTGGATCGAGGCCGCGGCCGTCATCGCTCACCCGGATCTCGACCTGATTGCCGCGATGGGCCGCCGCGATCCGGATCACGGCTTCGACGGGCTTACCCGCCGCGGCGCGCGCATCGGGCGGCTCGACGCCGTGATCGACCGCGTTGCGGACCAGGTGCAGCAGCGGCTCGTCGAGCGCTTCGACCAGCAGCTTGTCGAGCTCGGTGTCCTCACCGGCGAGCTCGAGCCGCGCGCGCTTGCCCAGGCTCGCCGCGAGATCGCGGACCGTCCGGACGTGCTTGCGGAACACGCCGGCGACCGAGATCATGCGGAGCTGCATGACCTGCTCGCGCAGCTCGGCCGAGATCGCGTCGAGCCGGCCGGTGCCCTGATCGAGATCGGTGGTGAGCTCGGCGAGCACGCGCTCGACGCGCGACAGCTCATCACCGAGGTGGTCGAGGCCGGTCGAGGCGCCGCCGCCGTTGCCCGCGCGGACCCGGGCGACCCGGCGCGCGACCCCGCGATCGGTGGCGAGCTCCGCGGTGATCGAGCCGAGCGTCTGGACCGTGCCGCGCAGGCCGTCGCGACCGAGCACGAGCTCGCCGACGAGGTTCATCAGGCGATCGAGCTTGTCGAAGTCGACGCGGATCGTGCCGCGGGCGGCGTCGCCGGACGCAGCCGGGCCGCGGCTGGCCGCGGGGGTGGCGGGGGCGGCGGGGGCCACGGCCGGCAGGGCGGCGGCGCTGGGGTTGCGCAGCCGCGCGATCGCCAGCGCCGGATCGGCGGTGATCGGCTGGCCGGCGCGCGCCTGGGCCAGCATGTCGCGGAGCGCGTCGAGCGCGGCGAGCAGGGCGTCGATCACCTGGCCGTCGACGGCGCGCCCGGCGTCGCGGATCTGCCCCACGAGATCCTCGGCGGCGTGGGCCAGCCGGTTGACCGGCGCGAGGCCGACCATCGCCGAGCTGCCCTTGACGGTGTGGAGGTCGCGAAACACGTCGCGCAGGAGCTCACCATCGGCCGGCCGGCGCTCGATCTCGATCAGCTTGCCCGCGAGCGCCGCGACCCGCTCGGTCGCTTCGTCGAAGAACAGCTCGACCATGTCGTCATCGACCGCGGGCGTCCACGCGAACCCCGGCGCGGCGGCGGCCGGCAGCGGCGCGACCCACACCGGGGCCGGGGCCGGGGCCGGGGCCGGTGCGCCCGGGGCACCGGTGTCGAGCGCGCGGCGGCGGTCGTCGAGCGGTAGGTTCTCGACGCGCGCGCCCGACATGTCCGCGTGGGCGAGCTGGACGAATGCGTCCCGCAGCGTCGCGATCGCGGCGCCGAGCTCGGGGCTGACCCCCGCGGCCGTCGCCGCCCCATCGATCGCATGCTCGATCGCGATCGCGAGCCGGCCGACGTCTTCGGCGCCGAGCAGCAGGCTCGACAGCCCGATGCGAAATCCGAGGTGGCCGAGCGAGCGCAGCCGGGCAGCATCGCCGGCCGCATCGGCGAGGGCCGCGGCGTCGGCGCCGGCGCTCGCCACGAACTGGTCCCACAGCGCGGTGACCGTCACGGCTGCCCGCGGCTTTCGATCACGCGTTTCGTCACGCGTTTCGTCACGCGTTTCGTCACGCGTTTCGTCACGCGTTTCGTCACGCGTTCTCTCCGTCGAGGCCGTGCCGGCCGAGCCAGCGGCGGGCACCGGTGCGCGTGGCCCGGACCCGGAGCGCGATGCCGGCGGCGCGCGCAGCGGCCCGCGCGCGGCGCAGCACCGGGGCGAGGTCGTCACCGAGCAGGTCCGCGCCGTCGAGATCGATCGTCAGCGAACGCAGGCCCGGCTGGGCGAACCGCGCCGACAGCTCCGCGGTGACGCGCATCGCGGCCGGCTGGCCGTGCAGCGCGAGCGTGTCGTCGGGCGGCGCCTGGACCGGGAACACGATCGGCGGCGGGGTTCGATCACCCTGCACGGCGATCGGCACCGCTCGAGGGGCGGGGCGCGAGGCGACCGCGGCGGGGGCGGGCGTCGGCCGCCGCGGTCGCTCGATCGCGTCGACCTCGCGCCGCACGTAGTACACCGCCTCGTTGGCGCGCATGCCCTCGAGCTCCGCGACGTCGCGCAGCGATTCGCTGTAGCCGACGAACACGAAGCCGCCCGGGACGGTGGCGCTGACCAGCCGATCGACGACCGTGCGGCGCGCCTCCGCGGTGAAGTAGATGAGGACGTTGCGGCACCACACCACGTCGCAGCCGCGCGGCACCGCGCCGTCGAGCAGGTTGGCTCGCTCGAACCGGACCAGCGCGGTGATCTCCGGTGCCACGCGGACGGCGTCGCCGTCGGGGACGAACCGATCGCGATACTCCTCCGGAACGTGCTGGAGCGCGGCGCGCGGGTAGGTCGCGGCCTGGGCCTGCGCGAGCGCCTCCGCGCTGACATCGGTCGCGACGATCGAGATCGTTACGTCGGGCAGCGCGCGGGCCAGCACCATCGCCAGCGTGTACGGCTCCTCGCCGGCGGCACACCCCGCGCTCCACACTTTGATCACCCGCCGGCCGCGCGCCTGCAGCGCCGGGGCGACGACCTCGGCGAGCGCGTCGACCTGCGGGCGGTGGCGGAACATCCGGCTCTCGCCGACCCGCACGGTCTCGGTCAGCTCGGCGAGCTCGCCGGCGCCGCGCCCCGCATCGATCAGCGCGACGTACTCGCCCGGCGAGCACCCGAGGAGCGCGATCCGCGCCGTCGCGCGCGCATCGACCACCCACGCCGGCAGCTCGAGCCCGGCGTGCTCGGCCAGCCGCAGCGCGATCACCGCGACGACGTCGGCCGGCAGCACTAGCGCTCCGAACCCAGATCCGCGATCGCGAGCGGCGGCCGCGGCAGCGCATTCAGAGACCCCGGCGGGTAGACAGGGCGTAGACCCTGACCTCCGACGATCCGCGCATGGGCCATCGGTCGACGCGCACGGTCAACGCAGGAGTCGACGTTTGGGTCAAGGTCGAGGTTCACGGCTCCATGTCGACATCGCCGCACGGATCGAGACGTCATCGGTTCGCAGGTCTGGATCCTCGCGCCGGCGGGACCGCGGCGATCGGTGCGCGACGTGCGATCGACCCGAGAGGTGCCGGGCCTGGTCATCAGCCGTCGACCTCCGCCCGGCGCACCGACCGCGGCTTGCCACCGGGCAGCGCCCGCTGTGCCGGCGTGCCGTTGCCGCCGCGCCCGGCCGTCCGCGCCGGGTGCTTGGCCGCGAGCTTGTTGCCATCGAGGTTGAACCCGCCGATCGACTCCTCGAGCTCGAACGCCAGCTCGTGTAGCCGCTCGGCCTGGACCACCGACTCCTCCGAGCCCGACAGGACCTCGGTCGCGATCTGGCGCACCGAGTCCATGTTGCGCGCGATGTCGTCGGATACCACGGCTTGCTCGTGGACCGCGCCCGCGGTGTCCTTGACGACGCTGATCAGCCGGCCGAGCCCGGTGAGCGTCCCGGTGACCAGCTGCGAGCCATTGGCGACCTCGCGCGTGCCGACCTCCATCGACGCCATCACCGCCTGGGTCTGCTCCTTGACCGTCTGGATCAGGGTCTCGATGTCCTTGGCCGACTGGCCGACCCGGCGCGCCAGCGATGATACCTCGTCGGCGACCACCGCGAAGCCGCGGCCCTGCTCACCGGCGTGGGCCGCCTCGATCGACGCGTTGAGCGCCAGCATCGAGGTCTGCTCGCTGATCTGGCGGATCACCTCGACGATGTTGCCGATCCGTTTGCTGCTCTCGCCGAGCTCGCGCATCTTCTCGGCGGCATCGGCCACCGCCGCGCGGATCGACTCCATGCGCTCGACCGCGGACGTCACGGCGGTGCTCGATTGCTCGGCGACGTCGGTCGCCTGGGCCGCGTTGCCGGCGACGGTCTGGATCGACGCCGACAGCTCGGTCACCGCGGTGGTCGAGCTCTCGATCTTGAGCGTCTGGTCCTTGAGCCCCGACAGCATCTGGCGAGACGCCGCGCTGATCTCGGCGCTCGACGCCCCGACCTGAAACGCCGCCGACTGCACGCCGGTCGCCAGCTGATGCAGCCGCGCGAACACCTGGTTGATGTTCTCGGCGAGATCCGCGGTCTCGTCGTGCGAGCTGATCACGAGCCGCTGGGTCAGGTCGGTCTCGCCCGCAAGGAGGTTGCGCGACTGGACGACGAACTGCTTGATCGGCCGCGTGATCAGGATCCCCATCAGCATGGCGATCACGACCGATCCGCCGATCCCGACGAGGATCTCGGTCCACGGCAGCTTGGACGCGGGATCGACGAGCGTCGCGCGGCTGCGCGTGATGATGAGCCGGCCGACCGAGCCGGCGTCGCCGCCCTTGTAGCCCTCGAAGTTGTCCTCGCTCCAGAAGTCGAAGTCGCCGGCGAGCAGCCGGATCACGTCGCGCGAGTCCTCGCCGATCGTCATGTGGACGTACTTGTCGGACTGCATGGCGCGCGCGAGCTCGGCGCGCCGATCGGGTGACCACGCCGACGCGAGGACCGTGGGGCCGTCGATCAGCGTCGGCCGGATCTGCATGTCGACCTGATCGTCGCTCTGGTCGGCGAACTCCTCGAACAGCCGCTGCAGCTTGACGCCGACCAGCATGCCGCCGACGATCTGATCCTTGTCGCCGCGGATCGGCGCCGCCGACATCTGGTACGGGACGCCGTCGAGCATCTGGATGCGGTGCGCGAACACGCTGCCGCCGCGCGCCTTCTCGACCGCCGCGAGCACCGGCAGTGACTGCTGGTCCAGCACCTTCGCAGGCGCCACGAACTTGAGCCGATTGGTCGTGGTGAACAGCGCGAACACGTCGGGCTTCATGCCGTTCTTCGACGACAGCGCGTCGTACATCTGGCGGGCATGGCCGATCGCCGCGGCGTTGCCGGCCTCGGCGGCGGCGACCTGCGCCGGGGACGCGTCCGCCGCGACCGTCGCCGCCTGCGCCATGCGCTGGCTGAGCTCGTCATCGGACGCGAGCAGCTCGAGCGTGGCGGTCATGTCGCGGCCGACCCGCTCGGTGTAGCCGTCGAGCCGGCGCGCTTGCTTCTGCAGGTAGTTGCCGCGCGACCTGAGCCGGGTCTCGTTCTTGACCACGACGGTCCCGCCGACGATGAGCAGCGCCGCCAGCGCGAGGCAGCCGACCAGGAACTTGAAGAACATCGGGAAGCGCAGCTTGCGGGCGGTCGGCGGCGTCATGGCATCCTGCTTTCGACATCGGCGTGGGCTGCCAGGGCGAGCGCGCGCAGCGGTTCGGCGGTCAGCACGGCGCGCGCATCGAGCACACGCACGCTACCGGTGGGCGTCGCGACCACGCCGAGCAGCAGCGCGGCGACCTCGGGCGATAGGTTTGCAGGTGGCGGGTCCAGCGGCCCCTCGATCGTGCGCAGGTCTCGCAGCTTGTCGACGACGATCCCCGCGAGCCCGGCCTCGTGATCGACCACCACGATCTTGCTGTCGTCGCCGACCGCCGTCGCCGGCAGCCCGAGCAGCACGCCCAGATCGATCGCCGGCACGATGTCGCCGCGCAGGCTGAACACCCCGGCGAGGCAGGCCGGCACCAGGAACACCCGCGTGATCGGCGGCACCGGCAGCGTCTCGCGCACGCAGCCGATCGGCAGCGCGAGCTCTTGCCCGCGCAGCTCGAAGCAGACCAAGCGTAGCGGACCCCCCGGAGAAACCATCTGCCCCAGATTACCCGATGTGGAAGCTCAATTTCGTGGCAGCGGTACCGCTGAAGCCGAGCCAGCGCGTGGCCGCGGCTATCGAATGGCCGCGACGGACGTGGGGGGGCGACTCCGCGCGAGATCGTACTGCGTCTGGAGGTTCATCCAGAAATCAGGCGTCGTCTTGAAGGCCGCCGACAGCAGCCAGGCCGTTTCAGAGGTGACCCCGCGCTTGCCCTTCACGAGCTCGTTGATGCGCTGGATCGGCACCCCCAGGTGCTCGGCCAGTCGGGTCTGTGGAATCTCCATGGGAATCAGAAATTCCTCGAGGAGAATCTGTCCAGGATGAGTCGGGATGCGGTGCTTGGGGAGCATTGGTTGCCGTTGGTTCGAGGCCGTTGGTTCCAAGGAAGCTTGCCTGGCGAGGTCAGTGGTGATCGACGATCTCCACGTCGGCGGGGCCGCTGGGTGTCCAGCGGAAGACGATCCGCCACTGCGAGTTGATCCGGATGCTGTGAAACCCAGCGCGATCGCCCTTGAGTAGCTCGAGGCGATTTCCCGGGGGCACACGCAGGTCATCGAGGCTCGCCGCTGCATTCAGCATATCGAGCTTGCGCACGCCCACCGTGAGCACGTCTGGAGGCAAGCGCCTGGTACGCGCATTGACTTCGCCATCCCACACGTCCGCCGTTCGCTGGTCGCCGAAGCCCTGGATCACTACCCGAGCTTAGCTCTTACACGGATGCCGTGCAAGTATGCATCGCATCACCCGATGTTGAAGTCTTCCTTGGCGTGCTGTGCGCTGCTGCCGTCGGCGAATCGCGCGAGCGTGTAGCGCGCGAAGATCTCGTGGGGCTCGCCGCCGGTGAGCCACTCGCCGTACAGCTTGCCGATGATCGGGGCCATCATGAAGCCGTGGCCGACGAAGCCGCAGGCGAGCAGGAAGTCGGGGTGACCGGGGGCGGGGCCGAGGATGGGGTTACCGTCGGGCGACTGGTCGTAGGGGCCGGCCCACTGCCGCAGGACTTTGATGTCGCCGAGGATCGGCATCAGGCGAACCAGCCGGCGCGCGTAGGTCGCGAGAAACTCCAGCGTCGAGCCCATGCCGTAGGTCGAGCCGTGGCCGGGGATGGTCACGCCGCCGACGATTTCGCCGCGCATCGACTGGCTGCAGTACAGGCCGCTCGACAGCTCGCTGACCATCGGCCGCAGGAACGGCTTGAGCGGCTCGGAGGAGCAGATCTCGTGGCGGATCGGGTACGTCGGGATGTCGACGCCGATCATCTGGCCGACCTTGGGGGACCACGCGCCGGTCGCGTTGACCACGCGCCGCGCGCGGATCGCGCCGCGCGAGGTATGGACGATGTAGCCGCCGGCCTTCTGGCGATCGAGCCCGGCCACCGGGGTCTGCGTGAAGATCCGGGCGCCGTGCGAGGCCGCCTGGCGCGCGTAGCCCCACAGAAACGGCCACGGAAACAGGATGCCGTCGGTCGGGTTGTACGACGCGCCGACGATGCCGGTCAGATCGAGCTCGGGGACGATCGCGAGCGCCTGCTTGGGCTCGAGCATCCGGGTCGCCACGCCGCAGCGGTTCTGCAGCGCGATGTTCTTCTCGAGCCGCGCGATCTCCTTGGCGTTGCGCGCCAGGAACAGGTAGCCGCCCTGGCGGAACCAGACGTTGACCCCGAGATCGACCGCAAATCGCCGGCACAGCTCGACCGATTCCTGCATCAGCCGGATGTTGAGCTCGGTCGACCACTGCTGGCGGACCCCGCCGCCGTTGCGCCCCGACGCGCCCTCGGCGAGGTAGCCGCGCTCCACGACCACGACGTTGCCGAGCCCGCGCTTGGCGAGGTAGTACGCGATCGACAACCCGACCACGCCGCCGCCGATGATCACGATCTCGGCGGCCTCGGGAACCGGTCCGGCGCCTTCGAGCGTTGCGGGAAGGCGGATCTCGCCCGACACGTCGGCGCGAGCGGTATCCTCCTCCTCGTCCAGGACTGGCTGCACTACTTCTCCGACTCACTCTCTGGCCCGTCGCCGGGGTCGTCAGGGAACCGATGGGCACCGGGGTCGCGGGCGAGCAGCCGCAACGGGGTTGGCGCGAGCGGCGGGCGCGATGTGAACGGCGAGATCGCCGCGGCGGGTTGCCCGGTCAGGGTAGCCAGCTGGGTGGCGACCGCGGCCAGGCACTCCTTGCCCTGGCATGGGCCCGTTCCAAATCCGGTGTAACGCTTCACTTCTTCGATATCGCGATAGCCACGCGAGACGCTGTGCTCGAGGTCGGCGAGCGTGACGTCTTCGCATCGGCACAAGACAATCTTTCCCGCCACCCCGAGACGATAGCCAAATCCCCGCGAGTTGACAGGGAATGTCGACGTGAACTTGCGCGTAGCGCCGGGCGCACGTGCTCAGGGGATCGATGACGCGGCGCTGCGTCGCAGCTGTCACCGAGGGGACTGGTTCATCGACTGTCCAGGAAATTGTACGGCATACGGTCTTGATCGCCTCGATCGGCTCACGATCCGCCGCTGTATACCTGCAGCGACCGCGGAAACCGACGGCGTGTCCGCTTCGCTCGTTCAGGTCAGCGCCGCGACATTACCGCCGACGCGCGCGCCATCAGCTGCCGCCGCGGCAGGGCCGAGATAACCGGTGACATCGCCACACGCCCACACGCCGGGTGTGGTGGTTCTGCCATGGTCGTCGACGACGACCCGGAAGCCGCCGGCCGCGGGGTCGAGCACCACGCGGCAGCCTTGCTGGCGCGGGCCCTCGGACGCTGGCGCTGGAATTCCCGCAACGGCGACGAGATCGCAATCGACCTTGCCGTTGGCGGTGTCGAGCGCAGAGACCCAGCTCCGCCCGCGGGTGCCAGTCGCGTTGCCGAGCGCCACTCGCACCACCTCGGCGCCGGCGTCGTAGAGCGCCATCGCGAGCGCCGTGGCGTCGGCCTCCATCTCGGGGACCTCGACCAGGCAGACCTTGTCGCCGCCGAGGATGCCGTGATCGACCAGCAGTCGACCGACGGCGCGCGCCGCGAGCACGCCGGGCCGATCGTTGTCGGGGAACGGCAAGTTGACCGCGTAGCCGCCGGTCGCCCAGATCCACGACGAGGCGTGGATGCGGTACAGCCGATCCGGTGCCGACACCGCGAGCACGCCGCGGTCATCCTCCGGGAAGTAGCCGATCGCCGTCGAGCGGGCGAGGACCTCGACCCCGACGCCGAGGGCGTTGGCCCAGCCAGCCTCAGCGGCGCTGCGGCCGGTCCTGGGATCGGTGCGCAGGCTACCACCCGGCCTCAGCTGATCATCGATGAGCACGGTCGATCGCCCGGCGCGCGCCGTCGTGGTCGCCGCGGCGAGCCCCGCGGGTCCGCCGCCGATCACGCAGACATCGACGTTGCGAACCCCGACCGCCGGGAGCTCGGTCTCCGCGCGGTCCGGCAGCTTGCCCAGGCCCGACAGCTGGCGAACGACCTTGTTCGCGAGCTTGTTGAGCACCGACGAGCCGGTCATCAGGGTGTGGTGATCCATCCCGCGGGAGAATAAGAAATCCACTGCGCCGAGCAGATCGACCTCGGCGGATGGGAACGCATTTTGGCCATAGACCTCGGTCCCCGACGCGCACGGCGCCTGGCACGCGCGAAGGTTAGGCACGCCAGACAACCGGACCAGGCAGCCGCTGCAGTGGCCTTCGAGACAGAAGAACGTCCGCGGTCGGTGGTACTTGAGTGATCGGGCGAGCACGCGGGTGCCGCTCGCGATCGCGGCCGCTGCGATACTCTCGTCGGGAAATGCCCGGACCGAGGTGTCCGCAATGCGGACTTCAATTGCGTCGCCGCGGACGGCGTCATGTCCAGGGAGCCGTCGCGCCACATACCACACATAACACGCCACCTGGTTGCAGAGGTTGGTTTGCGTGCGATACCGTTGCGTCTTGAAAGGACAGGGGATCCCGAATGGCGACACCAACTAGGCCATGCCCGTACTGCGGCGCGGCGGTGCTGACGAATGCGCCGGCGTGTGGAACGTGCGGCCGACCGATGCCACCAATGCAGGCAGGTGCGCCAGGCGGGCAACAGCCCGCGAAGACGATGTTCGGCTACGCCGCACCGGTGATCCCCGGTCAGGCCCCCCGTCCCGCAGCGACCCCGGGGCCCGTAGCACCGGCTCCCCAGCCGCCCCGTGCGGCCCAGCCGCCCCAGAGCGGGTTTCCGCCGCCGCAGCAGCAGGGCTTTGTGCCGCCGCAACCGCAGGGTTTTCCGCCGAGCCAGCCCCAGCAGCCGCCAGCGTATCAGCCCCAGCCCCAGCAGCCACAGCCCCAGCAGCCGCAGTACGGCCAACCCCCACAGCAGCCCCCCTATGGGCAACCCGCGGCCAATCCGTACGGGCAGCCGCCGCAGCCGTCGAACCCGTACGGCCAGCCGCAACCGCAGGCCAATCCGTACGGGCAGCCGCCGCAGCCGTCGAACCCGTATGGCCAGCCGCAGCCGCAGGCCAATCCGTACGGGCAGCCGCAACCGCAAGCCAATCCCTACGGCCAGCCGCAGCCGGTAAACCCGTACGCCCCGTCGCCGCAGCCGGGGAACCCCTACGGCCAGCCGCAGGCCAATCCGTACGGCCAGCCGCCGCAGCCGGGGAATCCGTACGGCCAGCCGCAGCCGGGGAATCCGTACGGCCAGCCGCAGCCGAATCCGTACGGTCAGCCGCAGCAGCCGCCCGGCTATCCCCAGCACGGCGGCTACCCGCAGGCCACCAATCCGTACGCCCAGGCGCCCCAGGACGTCTCGCATCCCCACGGCGACTTCGCGAACAAGATCCCGCCGTCGGCGCCGGGGACGATCTTTGGCTTCCCGGTCGCCCGACTCCGCGATCCGGGGCTTCAGAAGAAGGTCCTGTTCCTCGCGGGCGTCGCGCTGCTGGTCTCGATCGTCGTGCCGTACGGCGTCAGCCCCGTCATCTTCTCCTGGAAGCTCGGCGGGTTCGAGGGCTTCCTGTGGCCGATCATCTCGGGCGCCGCGTATCTGCTGCTCACCGCCGCGCCAGCCGATGTGCGTGCGAAGGTGCCCCCGGCCGTGTTGCAGTGGATTCCGTTCGGCGTGGCCTATGCCGGCATCTTCATCTCGCACATGGGCGGGCTGGGCGGCGGCGGCCTTTACATTCTGGGCTACTCGGCGTTGGTGTTCGGGTTGCTCGCGCGGATCTCGCAACCGCAGGATCAGATCGCGCGAATCATCATCGCCGTAGGGGCTGCTTGCCTGATCCCGACGTGGATCGACATGTTCAAGCTGTTCAAGATGTTCAGCGCCCTCAGCGGCCTCGGCTCGATCATCTTGGTGATCACGGTGCTGATCGGTTTCCTGGTCGTTACGCTGGGCGTGTTCTGCATCGTGTTCGTGGTGCCGCCGGCCAAGCTGCCTCCTGCGCTACAAGCCGTCGACGCATTCGGACCGCTGATCGCGGCGATCCTGATCGTGTGGCTCCCGGCGTCGATCGTGCTGATCACCCTCGAGAGAATCATCGAGGCGCCGAAGCAGATCGTAGATGCGATTCTGTTCCTCGCTCACTCGCTGCTGCCGATCCTCGCCTACTTCGGCGTCCTCATGATGGCGTCACCCGCCGCGTATGAGGAGGCGAAGGCGATGTTCGGCAAGGGCAACTCGCCGGGTGGCGGGGGAGGCTATCCGCCGCAAGGCGGAGGTTACCCGCCGCAGGGCGGAGGTTATCCGCCGCAAGGCGGAGGCTATCCGCCGCAAGGCGGAGGCTATCCGCCGCAAGGCGGAGGCTATCCGCCGCAAGGGGGCGGAGGCTACCCGCCGCAAGGCGGCGGCGGCGGCGGCGGCTGGCAATAGCCACGTCGGGGCCAGGGCCAGGGGATCGAGCCAAGCCTGCTATTGTCAACGTACGTGGCAATCCGGGAGGTGGCTATGACGGGCAAGCCTCGGTCGCGCCGGGACGCCTTGTCGTGCCGGGGCGCCTGTCACGGTGGTCGCGCGGTCCCGTGCATCGCCGCGCACGTGGAGCTCGCGGGCTAACGCCGTTCCGGGCGTCACGGACACGCGGTCAGCGAGCTGATCCAGTCGTCGATCACCTGACTGCCCAGCGGATCGGCGACGCTGACGGCGACCGGTGGCATGCGCTTGGAATCGGTGGCGTGCAGCCGTACGGATAGGATGCTGGAGCTCGGCAGGCCCGGCGTGATCAGCTGGCTGGCGCTGCCGACGGGGCCCTGCGTGTTGATCGCATTGCACGTCTTGGTGTCGGCGAGCGACTGCTGGTACCGCAGGTCCATCGTGCCTTGGCCGCCGCCGTTCGGCCGATGGCAGTGCGCGCAGTTGGCGTGCAGGTAGCTGCGCGCGCGGGCCTCGATCGGATCGGCGCCCGACGGCACCGAGAGCCGCGGCGCATCGGCCGCGGCCTGGGCCAGCGGCGCGGAGAACATCCCGATGTGGTCGAGCGTCGCGAGCTGGTTCGCCTGGCGGTTGGTCGCCGGGTAGACCAGGTCGCGGTTGAGCTGCGCGGTCTCGAGGCCGATCGTCCCGCCGGTCGCCACCGAGTGGCACTGGATGCACTGGCTGCGGCTCGGGTACGCCCAGGCCGCGTTGCCGTCGAGCGCCTTCACCTTGCCCGCCGGCAGCAGCGTCGCATCCGTGCCGTCAGCGTTCCACTCGTAGGTGTAGCCGGCCCAGCCGCCGTCGTCGTGGCGCATGAACAGCCGGGTCTCGATCGGCTTGCCGGCGACCGAGAACGTCTTCATCGCGACCGAGCCGATCGGCAGGTCCCAGTCCTGGTCCGCGGTGATCGCGATCGTCGTGCCGTCGGGGATCGCGAAGTAGCGCGCCTTGTCGGCGCCGTCGGACCACAGCGGCGAGTTGACATCATACGGGATCAGCCCGTCGGCCGGCTTGGTCGGGTCCTGGGGGGCCACACAGCCGGTCTGCGATAGCAGGGTGGGGAAGCTATCCGGCGGCCTGGGGGCGCTCGGAACCAGCTTGGAGATGACGCCGCTGATCTGCACCGTGTACATCTCGCCATCGTTGCCCTGACCGAACGCCACCAGGGTCTCGGCGCCGACCGACGCGATCACCGTGGGAACCGGCTTGTTGTTGGCGTCGTAGAGCAGCGCCCAGATCGTGCCGGTCTCGAAGTCGCCGTAGATGTATGTGCCGACCAGGCTCGGCATCGCGGCGCCGCGATACACGTTGCCGCCGGTGATCGAGCGCGCCTCGTTGCGCGGATGCTCCACGACCGGATCGAGCAGCCCCGGCGTGTTGCACAGCTCCGTGGTGCTGCCGCGCTTGTGCAATCCCTCGCACAGCCGCCAGCCGTAGTTGCCGCCCTTGACCACGCGATCGATCTCTTCCCAGCTGCTCTGCCCGACGTCGCCGACCCACAGGTCGCCGGTCGCCTGATCGAAGCTCCAGCGAAACGGATTGCGATGGCCCCAGGTCCAGATCTCCGGCCTGGCGTTCGCGGTGCCGACGAACGGGTTGTCGGTCGGGATCTTGTAGGTGCCCGCGGGCGCGTCGATGTCGATGCGCAGGAGCTTGCCGAGCAGCGTGCCGAGGTTCTGCCCCGATCCACAGGTGTCATCGCCATCGCCGCCATCGCCGAGACCGAAGTACAGGTAGCCGTCGGGCCCGAACCGCGTGGTGCCGCCTTTGTGGTTGGTGAACGGCTGGCCGATCGTGAGGACCTCGTCGGGCGCGCCGTCGAGCGAGGCGCCGTTGTTGGTGCTCTGCAGTCGCGCGATCACCGAGGTCAGGACCGCCGTGGTGTGACCCGGGCAGATCGGCGCCGGGTCGCTGCCGGTCGGCGTGCGCGTGTACGACAGGAACGCCTCGCGCTTCGCGGGCCACTGCGGATGGAACGCCATGCTGAGCAGGCCGCCTTCGCCGGCGGCGTTCACCGTCACGCTGGCGAAGTCGCGGACCTGGGCATCGGTGGTCGCGGCGGTCGGCAGCGCACGGACCACGCCCCCGCGCTGGACCACGTACCACTGGTCGGCGTCGCCGGGTGCCTGCAGCATGTAGATCGGCTGCGCGAACGTGATCCCGGCCCACTGCCGCTGCAAGGCGACGCCGGTATCGAGCACCGGGCGCGGCTTGGCGAGGCAGGTCGCGTTCGCGGGCCGCGTATCGAGTCCGAACACGGCCGCCGCCGGCGCATCGGATGGAGAGCCGCCGTTACCACACGCGGCGCACGCGATCAGCGCAGCCGTCAGCCAGAAGGTCCTTCGCATGGCCAACGATAGCGCCGTCGGGCCGACGACGCCGCGGTGTGCGCACGACGACATGTGCCCGCGTGCGCGATGTCGCTCCATGTGGGCGCTCCGTCGTGGGCGATGCGGCTCACGTGACGGCGATCGGCCGGTCGCGCACCAGGTGGCGTGACTCGGGGGAACGCCTATCCCGACGGCGTGGCGCTGTCCGCGAGCGATCGCGCACGCCGTCGAAGTTCCTCGCAGCTCGCCGCGTACGAACGCGGTCTCGTCCGCAGCGCGCGCAGGGCAGGGATCAGCGCGTGGTCGGCGGTCAAAGCGTACTCGACGCCGGTGGGACCTCCGGGAACACGGTGCGGCGCACTTGACCGCCGATGAGGCGACCGGGGTGGTCGGGCACGCCGGAGCACGTCGCGGAGGGGGCCGCTGGACCGGCCGTAGATCGGCTACGCTGCGGCCCAATGCGCGAACGCGGCCTCGAATTCAAGGTCGGGCTCCTGATCGCCGTGTCGACCGCGATCCTGGTCGGCCTGATCTTCGTCCTCGGCAACTTCTCGCTGCGCTCGGGGTTCGAGATCCACGTCGACTACGACTACGTCGGCAGCTTGCAGCCCGGCGCGCCGGTCAAGCTGTCCGGGATCAAGGTCGGCAAGGTCAAGGCGGTCGAGCTCCGCGGCGGCGAGATCGATCCGGTGATCCACCAGCGCGTCCAGGTCCGGGTCACCGCGTGGGTCGAGGACCGGGTCGGCGATGCGATCCGCCGCGATGCCGAGTTCTTCATCAACACCGCCGGCGTGCTCGGCGAGCAGTACCTCGAGATCGTGCCGGGCAAGGACTGGGACCACCCGCCGATCAAGCCGGACACGGTCGTCCACGACAGCCACTTCGTGCACGATCCGCCGCGCACCGATCTCGTGGTCGCGCGGCTCTACGAGGTGCTCGACGGCGTGTCGAGCGTGCTGCGCGACGATCGCGACGCGATCAAGCACCTGCTCGCCAACGGCGCGAGCGCGGTCGCGGAGGTCAACCAGCTGCTGTCCGACAACCGCGCGCAGATCGGCGATCTGATCGGCCAGGCCGCCGCGCTCGCGAAGCAGGGCACCGCCACGCTCGCCAAGCTCGACACCGGCCTCGGCGACGGCACGCCGGTGTCGCGCTTGATCACCAGCGCCGACGCCGCGCTGGTGACCGCGCGCGCGTCGCTCCAGACCCTGACGCCGCCCACCGCGGCGCTGTTCGGCGATGCGGCGCGGGTGACCGGGATGATCACCGAGCAGCGGATGACCGGCGTCGATCACGCGATCGACAGCGCGGCGACCGCGGCCGGGCGCGCGGCCACGCTGCTCGACAACACCAACGGTCTGGTCGGGGACCTGCGAGGCGGCAAGGGGACCGCCGGCGCGCTGCTGTCGCGCGACGAGCTGTACAGCGACCTGCGCGAGCTGATCCGCGATCTCAAGCGCAACCCCTGGAAGCTGTTCTGGAAGGAGTAGCGTGAGCCAGGTCGCCAAGGAGCGGCGCGCCCAGCGCGTCGGTAGGCTGGCGCTC